>OFGG01000154.1_pt1 | contig 61699 bp, 49 predicted proteins | sample 1521701 | NCBI WGS metagenome assembly OFGG01 (sample SAMEA3504081, study PRJEB24116) | mouse gut metagenome | biome: mouse gut; feature: mouse-associated habitat; material: faeces | place: Denmark | collected 2011
GGCGGCTGTTCTCGCTGCGCTCTCCCGTCCTTCCGCTCCTGCGGCTTTCCACGGTGTCCGCGTCGATCTCAGGCCCCATGTCTCCCACCTGGTACTTCAGCATGGCCGCCGCCAGATCCAGCGCATCACATCCCTCCGCCTCTATCTTCTTCTGCAGATAGCTCTTCATCAGCTCTACATCCTCATGCTCATGAAGTTCCCAGGCCCGGTTCAGATATTTGTCCGCTTTCGCCTTCTGCACCTTTGCCGCGCCGGGCAGTTTCTTCTCCTCAATGGTGGTATTGCAGAAACGCTCTATCTGCCGAATGCGGTAGAGCTCTTTTGCCCCCACAAAAGTAAAGGAACGGCCTGTCTTGCCCGCGCGCCCTGTTCTTCCAATGCGGTGAACATAGTACTCTATATCCTGGGGAAGATCATAGTTGATGACCGCCTCCACGTTGTAGACGTCGATGCCCCTGGCGGCCACATCCGTGGCAATAAGGATATTGGTGCTCCCGTTCCGGAAACGATTCATGGCCACATCCCTCTGGTGCTGGGACATGTCGCCGTGAAGTCCTTCCGCCTGGAATCCTGCCTTTTTTATCACCTCCGCCAGCTCGTCCACCTTTATCTTGGTATTGCAGAAGATCAGGCAGAGTTTGGGCTGAAAATACTCCAGAAGCCGGATACAGGCGGCGTCTTTGTCCTTTGCCTTGATCCGATAGTACCTCTGCGACACTAAAGGAATGGTCAGCTCCTGGGAGGCCACCTTCACAATCTTCGCGTCCTTCTGGAACTGATTGGTAATGTCTAAAATGGGCTGGGGCATGGTGGCGGAAAACAGGGCTGTCTGATGCTCTCCCGGGATCTCTCCCAGAATCAGCTCCATATCCTCCCGAAATCCCATGTCCAGCATCTCATCCGCCTCGTCCAGAACCACCATGTTCACATGATCCAGCTTGATGGTATGCCGGCGCATATGGTCCATCACACGTCCGGGGGTTCCAACAATAATCTGGACTCCCCTGAGACCGCTGATCTGCCTGCTGATATCCTGGCCGCCGTAGACGGGAAGCACTTTAATGCCCTGCATGTATTTGGCAATCCTGCGGATCTCCTCCGCCGCCTGCATGGCCAGCTCCCGGGTGGGGCACAGGACAATGGTCTGCAGTTTCCGCAGATCCGGATCAATCTTCTGCAGGGCAGGAATGCCGAAAGCAGCCGTCTTGCCCGTGCCCGTCTGGGCCTGTCCGATAATGTCCTCCCCCTGGAGCAGACAGGGAATCGCCTGTTCCTGAATGGGGGTCAGCTTGTCAAATCCCATTTCTCTGATGGCCCGCACAATGCGCTCATCCAGAAGGGATTCAATATACGCCAGACTGTCCTGTCCGTCTGCCCCTTCTGCGCTTCCGCTGCCTTCCTGACCGGCCCCTTCCGAGTTCCCGCTGCCTTCCCGGCCAGCCCCTTCCAGGTTCCCGCTGCCTTCCTGACCGGCTCCTTCCGGGTTCCCGCCGCCTTCCTGACCGCCTCCTTCCGGATTCGCTGTTCCTCCCTGGCCTTCTTCCCTGCTCTCCGGAATCTGTCCAGTGTCCTCCGCTATCTCTATATTTCTATCCTGTTCCGTCATTCCCGCTCCACCTGTTCCTTTCCGTTTCCTTAGTCAATTATCTTCTCCAGTACAGTCTTCTGGGGAGTCAGCCCGCATTTTTCATAGAATCTTTTCGCACCAGGATTGCACTCCCATACATTTAAGGTAACATTGTAGCATCCCTGTTCCCTGGCGAAGGCCACCACATGTTCATAGAGCATCTTTCCTATGCGCTGGCCCCTTACACACTCGTCCACACACAGATCATCAATATACAATGTCTTCACAGCCGTCAAAATATTGCTGTCATGGTGCTGCTGCAGTACACAGAAAGCGTATCCTGCAACCGCTTCTCCGCCGTCCACTGCCACAAAAACCGGTTTCATGTCATTGTGGAGTATTGCCAAAAGCTCCCTGTCCGTATACTTTTTGACGCCGCTTTTAAACAAATCCGGCCTGCCGCTGTGGTGGACTTCCAACACCTGCTCAAGCAGCCTGTTGATTCCCGTTATGTCCTTTTCTTCCCCGCGTCTGATCTCCATTATGGCCCCCTCTGCCCCTGGAGGAGCATTCTCACGTAAAAAGAACCCCCTAAAATCAAAAACCTGAAAGCCTTATAATAAAGGCCTTCAGGATATCCATTCATCTTTCCTTTCGCCATTTACTGCCAGACTTTGTTCAGGCCTGCCATCAGGCGTTTACAGTTTACCGCCAAGACAGTTTCAAGCACAGTTGCCATTCTATCATCATCTTAGCATTATTTCAATATATTTTTACTCAAAATATAAAAATATTTTGTCTATCCCAGTTCATAAGGCGTCACCTGGTAGACGTAGTAATTCAGGAAATTGCTGTAGAGGTTGTTGCAGTGGGAACGCCACTGAAGCAGCGGCTTTCCGCAGGTATCATCCCCCGGGTAATAATTGTAGGGCACCTGGGCGGAAAGCCCCCTGTCAAGGTCCCTGTGGTACTCATTGTGCAGGGTATACCTGTCGTACTCAGGATGTCCTGTGACAAAAATTTTCTTTCCTCCCTGGGCCATGGCCAGATACACCCCTGCCTGGGGAGATTCCGCCAGCACCGTCAGCTCCCTGCAGGCGCGGATGGCCTCTGTGGGAGTCTCCGTGTGACGGCTGTGGGGAGCCAGAAAAATATCGTCAAATCCCCGCACCAGGGGTACTTTCCGGTTTTTCACCCTGTGCTCATAGACCCCTGACAATTTCCGGGGAAGAAGCTTTTTGTCAATTCCGTAGTAGTGATAAAACCCTGCCTGGGCGGCCCAGCAGATATGAAGGGTGGAAGTCACATGGGTCTCGGCCCAGTCAAAAATCTCGCAGATCTCCTGCCAGTAGTCCACTTCCTCAAAGGAAATGTCCTCCACCGGGGCCCCTGTCACAATCATCCCGTCATACTTTTTATCCCGCACCTCGTCAAGAGTGGTGTAAAACTTGTTCAGGTGGCTTGCAGGAGTGTTCACGGACACATGGCTCTTCACATTCATAAAGGTCACGTCCACCTGAAGGGGTGTGTTGGAGAGAGCCCGGAGCAGCTGCAGCTCCGTGTCCTGTTTTATGGGCATATTGTTCAGAATCAGCACCTGAAGGGGACGGATATCCTGGTGCATGGCCCTGTACTCATCCATGACAAATATATTCTCATTTTCCAGTATCTCTTTTGCCGGCAAACCGCTCTGCGTCCTAATTGGCATCTTCTACCTCCCCGCCTGCGCTTATCCCGTACTGGGACATGAAATCTTCCTCTGAGACAACGGGCACTCCCAGATCCCTGGCCTTCTTGTTCTTGGCGGAGGAAGATGTGACATCGTTGTTGATCAGACAGGTGGTTTTGCCCGTTACGCTCCCTGTGACCTTTCCCCCCTTCTGCTCAATGGCTTCCTTCAGGTCGCTCCTGCTGGCAAAATTCTTCAGGGAACCGGTGATCACAAAGGACAGCCCCGCCAGAGTCTGGCTGCCCTCCTCCACTTTAGGCACCTCCACCTGAAGCTCCGCCATCAGCGCCTCTATCTTCCGGATATTGTCCGGATCCTGCATATAGTTTACAAAGGCGGCGGCGATGACCTCTCCCACCCCCTCGATAGCGCTCAGGGACTCCTCATCCGCCTCCTGCATCTGCTTTAAATCATAGCCGAAATGTCTGCAGAGCATCTTGGCGTTGGCCACGCCGATATTGGCAATGCCAAGGGCATAGATTACCCTGGGAAGCGTGGTTTTCCTGGCCCGGTCCACACTGGCTGTAAGATTCTGATAGGACCTTTCCCCAAAGCCCTCCATTCCCACAATCTCTTCCCTGTGCCTGTCCAGGTGGAACAGGTCCGCAAACTCATGAAGAAATCCCAGATCCACAAATTTCTCCAGGGTGGCCTCTGAGAGGCCGTCAATGTTCATGGCGTCCCGGCTGACAAACAGGGTAAACGCCTTAATCTGCTTGGCGGCGCATTTCTCGTTGGTGCAGTAAAGGGACTGAACCTCATTCACCTGGCGGATCTGCGTGGCTCCCCCACAGACAGGACAGACCTGGGGGATCTCCACCATCTCCTCTTCCTCCGTCCTGTCCGCTCCCGTGAGATTCTCCGCAATCTGGGGTATAATCATGTTGGCCTTGTAGACGGTGATCCGGTCCCCCAGCCCCAGACGCAGTCCCCGGAGAATGCTGATATTGTGGACGGAAGCCCTGCTCACCGTGGTCCCTTCCAGTTCCACAGGCTCAAAGACCGCTATGGGATTGATAAGCCCTGTGCGGCTGGCGCTCCACTCAATCTCCTTCAGCGTGGTCTCCCGCAGCTCGTCGGCCCATTTAAAGGCGATAGAATGCCTGGGAAACTTTGCCGTCCTCCCCAGGGACTGGCCATAGGCAATGTCCTCATAAGTCAGCACCAGACCGTCAGAGGGAATGTCGTATGAGCCGATTTTCCCCTCAAAACCCTCCAGCGTCTCCAGGATATTCTCCTCCCCCACCAGATAGTGCTCCACCACCTGAAATCCCTGTTCCTGCAGGAAATCAAACTGGGCTTCTCTGGAATTGTGAAAATCCGCCCCCTCTGCACTCACCAGGGAGAAGGCGTACAGCCTCACATTCCTACCTGCCGTAATCTCATTGTTCAGCTGGCGCACAGAACCACTGCAGAGATTTCTGGGATTCTTATACCTGGCTTCCACATCCTCAATGCCGCTGTTGATCTTCTCAAAGTCGGCATAACTGATCACAGCCTCCCCCCGGAGCACCAGTTCTCCCTGGAAGGCAATTTTCAAAGGCAGGTTCACAAAGGTCCTGGCATTGTTGGTAATCACTTCCCCGATCTCCCCGTTTCCCCTGGTGACGGCTTTCACAAGTTCTCCCTCCCTGTAGGTGAGCACAATTGTCAGCCCGTCCAGTTTCCAGCTTATGATCCCTTTGTTTCCCTGAAGCCAGTCCCTGAGAGCCTCTCTGTCCTTGGTCTTGTCCAGGGACAACATGGGGCTGGCATGGCGCTCCTTGGGCAGTTCGTCCACAGCCTCATACCCCACACTCACCGTGGGACTGCCCGAGAGCACCACGCCCGTCCGGGTCTCCAGATCCTGCAGCTCTTCGTAGAGCCTGTCATACTCCAGGTTGCTCATAATCTCCCTGTCCTGGGCATAATATGCCCGGGAAGCCCTGTTCAAAAGATCCACCAGGTACTTGATTCTCTCTATGTTCTCGCTCTGCATTATACCACTCCGTCCTCACTTCTCAAATTTTCCCAAGACGACTTTTCTTTCAGCTATTTTGTGGGAATTCCGCACTCCCTGTAAAGACGCCGCACATCCTCCCTGTCCAGTTCCCGGTACTCTCCCGGCCTTAGATCTCCCAGTTCTATGTGCATCACCCTGACACGCTTCAGCTCCCGCACCCGGCAGCCGCAGGCCAGGCACATCCTCTTGATCTGGCGGTTTAACCCCTGGGTCAGCACCAGCCGGAAGGTAAACATTCCCGTCCGCTCCGCCCTGCACTTTTTCGTGGTCACGCCCAGTTCCTCCAGGTAGACCCCCCGGCGCATTTTCTCCAGAAACTCTTCCGTCACTTCTCTGTTTATCTTAACCACATACTCTTTTTCATGGCTGCCGGATCCCTTCATCATGGCCTGGATCAGATCCCCGTCATTTCCCAGAAGCAGCAGCCCTTCCGAATCTTTGTCCAGTCTCCCCGCATAAGTCACCCTGGAGGGATACTTCAGCAGGTCAAAAATGGTCTTCTCCGCATGGGAATCCCTCTCCGTACAGGTCACTCCCACAGGCTTGTAAAACGCCAGAACCACCTTTCTGTCCCCCGCCTGAATCCTTCTGCCCTCCAGGCTGACCACATCGGATCCGCTTACCGCGCAGCCCATCTGGGCAGTTGTCCCGTTGACCTCCACCCTGCCCTCTTCAATGAGCCTGTCCGCCTCCCTCCTGGAGCAGACTCCGCAGTGGGCCAGATATTTATTCAGCCTCATCCGTTCCATGGTATATACTCCTCCCTGCCCTCACAGTTTCTTACCACCGGGATATTTACTCCTCTTCCAGCATATGAACTTTGGGAATCCCATTTCCCTCCCTGAGACCGGTTTTAGCCATCTTGTCTGCAAGTTCATTGTAGTATACGTTGGAGTGGGCGGCCACTTTGGTAAAGGATATCATAATGCGCTTTCCCCACTCCCGCATGGAAGAGGCATATAAGCCTGTAAGTTCCGTCTTGGAACGCCATGCTCCCGTAACCCACTTCTCTATTCCCTCATAGTCATATCGAATTTCCACTTTGGTATAGCCATTTAACATTGCGGTTTTCACCGCATACATGGCCCCCAGCATTTCCCCCGTCACATTCCTGTGCCGCAGGGACTGTTCCTTGTCCCCATTGCCGTACTCCGTAAAAATTCTGCCGTCCGGCAGCAGAAACACACAGCCAAAGGCATATTTTTTCAGCGAATTGTCATAGCTGCCGTCCACATACACAAGCAGCGTCCCCGGCTCCGGACACTCCTGAGGCCGGGAATCGTCCTCCGCAGAAACTGTCTGACTCCCGGTTCCGCCCTTCCTGCCCCTTTTGAGAGAGTCCCCGGCCGAAATCTCTTCTGTCTCTTCCCCTGCCTCCATAGAGTCTGCCATACCCTTTCTCAAGACTGACAATGTCCCCAAGTATCCCTGGGCCTCCCCCAGATCCGCAAAACCTTTGTACTCCGCCCCGGAAAACCCTTCCACGCTGGCTCTGCACTCCTCCCAGCTGTCAAATATTCCCGTTTTCTTCCCTTTTTTCACCGCATAATATTTTTTTGCTGCCATCCCCGATCTCCTGCCTCATATCTTGGGTCACGCCTGCCGCCTATAGAACATCTGTTCTTTTATATTATAACACCCTTCCAGTTTTTTTCAAGTGCTTTTTATTATACATGGATCAGGCCAGGAAAACAAGCTTTCCCTCTGTGAGAAAAATTTTCTATGTTTTAACACAAAAAATGCTTGCAAAAAATAAAAAAATCCGTATGATAATTATGAACAATAATTTCTTAAAGAAAGAGGATAAGCGTATGGCTATGAAGAAAAATAAAGCCGAACTTATGCGGGCCGTATCAGAATTAAGACAGGCAGACTACTCCAAGGAGCCAGAACTGGAAAGTATTTACCAAAGGCTGACAAATGGCCGGCGGGAATTCGCAGAACTTTTTGATAAGAATATCAACGCCGTCATGCAGATCAGCTCTCTGGATCTGACCATGCAGCACCAGACAAGTAAAATCATGGGTATCTCACAGAAGGTAAGCAAGGCTGCAGAGGCTATCTTCGGAAATGCCCAGAACGCATCAGGCGGACAGCACGAAGAATTGACCAACAACATAATCGGCATCTCCGGTGAAACCCAGGATGTCTATCAGAAAATAGAAAGCGGCCAGTCCGAGCTGACAGCCATCAAGGAACTCTCAGGACACACCATCAGCATTTCCCGGGAAATGCAGCAGGACATGGATAAGCTGGTGGCGATCATCGGACACCTGAGCGATGTCATATCGGGCATCAACTCCATCTCCCTGCAGACCAACCTTCTGGCCCTGAACGCCTCCGTGGAAGCCGCCAGAGCCGGAGAAGCCGGAAAAGGCTTCTCCGTGGTGGCGAACGAGATCCGGGAACTGTCTGAGGAGACGCAGAAAATGACAGCCGACATGGACACCTTCGTCAGAAATATGAAGGAAGCCTCCCAGAAAAGTGTCCAGAGCTCCACTAACACAATCAACTCCCTGGCCTCCATGACGGAAAAAATCAAGCATGTGTGGCAGCTGAACAATGAGAGTCAGCAGGCTGTGTCAAGGATCAATGAAGCCGTCAGCTCCATCGCCGCCGTCAGCCAGGAGATCACCGCCACCATGGCCCAGATGCAGCAGCAGCTGAAGGAAAGCACCGAATTTATGTGTGAAGTGGGAGAAGACTTGCAGCAGGCCTCCAAGCCCGTGGCCGAGATAGAGCGGAGACTGGATGAGACGGTAAGGCAGATGGGCTCCATGACCCACGATCCCTTCTACCACCTGGAGAGCAGCGAATTTGCCCAGTATATAAGGAGCGCCATCTCCTCCCACCACGGCTGGCTGGAAAACCTGCAGAGAATGGTGGCGGCCCAGACGGTCATGCCCCTGCAGCTGGATTCCACAAAATGTGGTTTCGGCCATTTTTACAACGCCATTACACCGGACATTCCCAGTGTACTGCCCATCTGGAACGGCCTGCGGGCAAAGCATGAAAATCTTCACAAATACGGTGCTTCTGCCATAAATGCCATCCGCCGCGGCAATTTCAGTGAAGCGCAGCAGATCTACCATGAAGCGGAAAACTATTCCAAGGGCCTGATCTCCGATATGGAGACCATGATACGGATGGTAGACGCCTGAGAACATACATGTATAGAAAAAGCATCCCAATGGAGAAGACTTCCTCCATTGGGATGCTTTTTTACACCACTCCCTGGGCTGTCATGGCTTCCGCCACCTTCAGGAACCCTGCAATATTGGCTCCCGCCACATAGTTGCCCTCCATGCCGTACTTTTTGGCCGCAGCATCCAAGCTGTGGAAAATGTTGACCATGATGCTCTGAAGCTTGGCATCCACTTCCTCAAAGGTCCAGCTGAGGCGTTCGCTGTTCTGGCTCATCTCCAGTGCGGAGGTGGCCACACCGCCTGCGTTGGATGCCTTTCCGGGGCAGAACAGAACGCCGTTCTTCTGCAGGTACTCTGTGGCCTCCATGGTGGTGGGCATATTGGCCCCCTCCGCCACGGCAAAGCAGCCCCCTGCAACCAGATTCTTTGCGTCTTCCAGGTTCAGCTCGTTCTGGGTTGCACAGGGCAGAGCCACATCGCACTTCACCGTCCAGACATTGCTTCCCGGAGCACATTCATGGTACTGGGCGCTGGACCTTGCAGCAGCGTACTCTGTGAGCCTGGCCCTTTTCACTTCCTTCACTTCCTTCAGAAGCGCCACATCAATCCCCTCCGCGTCATAGATCCATCCGGTGGAATCGGAGCAGGTGACAGGCTTTCCGCCCAGCTGCCAGGCCTTCTGGATGGCGTATATGGCCACATTGCCCGCGCCGGAGACAACAATGGTCTTTCCCTTGATGTCCTTGCCGTTGCACTTGAGCATCTCCTCCGTCAGGTACAGCAGACCGTATCCTGTGGCCTCCGTCCTGGCCAGGGAACCCCCATAGGAAAGGCCCTTGCCCGTGAGAACCCCTTCATAAAGCCCTGTGAGCCTCTTGTACTGCCCGTACATATATCCGATCTCTCTGGCGCCGGTTCCGATATCTCCCGCAGGCACGTCCGTGTCCGCACCGATATATTTATACAGCTCCGTGATAAAGCTCTGGCAGAATGCCATCACTTCCCTGTCAGACTTGCCCTTGGGGTCAAAGTCGGAACCGCCCTTGCCGCCGCCGATGGGCAGGCCCGTGAGGGAATTCTTAAAAATCTGTTCAAAGCCCAGGAATTTAATGATTCCAAGATTTACGCTGGGGTGAAGCCTTAAGCCCCCCTTGTAAGGCCCGATGGCGGAGTTAAACTGCACGCGGAAACCGTTGTTCACCTGTACCTGCCCTTTGTCATCCACCCAGGGCACGCGGAAGAGAAGCTGCCTCTCCGGTGTCACAAGCCGCTCAAGCAGGGCATCCCTGCGAAACTTCTCCTCATTTGCCTCAATCACCACCCGCAGCGACTCCAGAACCTCCTTCACGGCCTGATGGAACTCCGGCTGTGCAGGATTCTTCTCCACTACCAGGTCAAATACCTCGTCTACATACGACATTATCTTGCCCTCCTTTTCTGAAATAAGTACATACAGCCGCCGGATCCTTCGCCCCCGCAGAAACCCTGTTTCAAAAGCAGTCCTGCGCCACAGGCCCCACCTGCCAAAGGGGGGCTGTCTTTTCCGACAGCAGGCATACGCACAAAGAAAGGCATAGGATGAGTATTACGTCCCGGCCTTTTTCAGGCTTCATACCTTGAATCATTATACCCCATACCATGCCGTTTTGCAATCCACTTTAATTCACTAAACTAAAAAACGCTTTCCTGGGTTTTTTTGACAATCTGCACAAGATTTAGAGATATTTCTTCAGACTTTGTATATTTTTCTCCTCAAAATCAATCAGCTGCTTTGCCAGAGCCATGGGTCTGTCCCCTGCCCTCTCATTGTGTCTGATGGCTTTCTCCATCTCCAGGATTCCGTTGTTGCTTCCCCTGATCAGCATCTCCGCCAGATGCCCCGTGCTGGTGTTTAAGATGGTATTATAATGAATTCCTGTCTTTAACAGCGCATCTGACAGCGCGCTTCCCTGATAGTTCTCCGCTCTGGCATCCATCAGACGCCTGGAAGCTTCATTGTGCAGTTCCGCATACATAATGGACTGTCTGGAAATCTGCAGCGCCAGATCATCGTCGTACACCTTTCCGGCAATGGTATCCATGGCCTTCATGGCCGTCTGCGTATTCTTCTGAATCTCCCTGTATACATTGGCCTCCTGTAACTTCATATGCCCTCCCATTTGTGTTCCTGTTTTATCCCCTGTTCTGGCCGCCTCTGTGCGCCTCCTCCCGGCCGTCCCCGGGTTCTGCCATACCCAGCCGCTGTCCACCATGGCGCCGCGCACAAAAAAGCCTTATACAGAAAATGCACATTTTCTGTATAAGGCTTCCCTAACCGCTATAATTTTATTCACTGCTGTGTGACATAATCCGCTTTCACATATGCGGCCTGACCGTTGTACTTAACCTTGCACCAGTCACCCTCAATGGCCAGAAGGTCAAGGGATTCTCCCCCTGCCAGAAGACCCAGACGCTCCGCATCCTCGGCAGCCGCAGCACGAATGTTAATGTTCTGAATTGCCGTCACCGTGCCAATCACCGCCAGGCTGTCCACGCTCTCCTCCGCCTTCAGATAGTCGGATTTGATATAGCCGTCCCTGCCCTCAAAAAAGACCTTCGTCCACCCATTGGCGCCTACTTCCTGTACCTGCAGTCTGGTTCCCTTCTCCACCTTGCCAAGTTTATCCGCCTGCTCGCTGTCAGAGCTCCGCACATTCACCGTGGTGGTGGCAGTTGCAAAGGCAGGCGCAGGCTGGACATCCTGACCTTCTGCAGGCTGCTCAGGGGCGACATCCTGGCCTTCTGCGGGCTGTTCAGGAGTACCCTCCTGACCCTCTGTGGGCTGCTCAGAAGTACCCTCCTGACCCTCTGCAGGCTGTTCAGGGGCAACATCCTGGCCCTCTGCAGGCTGCTCAGGGGTTTCTCCCCCTTCCGGGGAAACAGCAGGGTTCTGCTCTCCCCCTTCTGTGCCGTCGGAATTCTGTTCTGCCAGCGCCACACCGATGGCCGCATTCACCTGTCTGCCCAGTTCGCCCAGATACTTCAGCAGCTCCGGATGAGCCACCATCAGCTCGTTATACTCCTCATTGACCCGGTTGTTAAACTGCACCACATCATCCTGGGCGTTTACTTTCTTGATATACTCTTCTTCCTCGGTAGTAAAGTTCTTCTCATTCTTAATATAGTAACCACCCTGGCCGTCCTCGCAGACATACAGAGTCTGATATCCGGGAACCTCCTGCTCATGATTCAGAAAAATCACTTTATAATAGACATATGTCAGAAGAGTCCCTTCCTCCACCCCGGGCTTGGTATAAATCTGTATGTCAGAATACCGATCCAGGTATCCGGAAGTTTTCTCATAGCGCAGCAGATCGTTCTCGGAGACCTCGTCAAATACGGTCTTCAGCGTTTCCGTATCCCCTGTTCCCATGGCATTGTAATAAGTTGCCACAAGGGTGTATATGGTTCCATTTTCATTGGGAGTCAAAGGTGCATCCTCCCTGGCCGCCGTCAAAGGCTCCACTGTAAGTCCAACCACCCCTGACAAAGTCTCCAGTTCAGCCCCGGACTCCTTGTCCTCCTCCCTGGCATTTCCCGCCCCCATCAGTACAGGCACCATCACCGCCACCAGGGCTATTACAACTATGGGTATCACAACCTTAACATGCTTTACAATGTACTCACGCAAATCTGTCATTTCACACCTTCCTTTTGAAATGCAGGAAGCCAGGACGGCCCCAAGTTGACATGTTTCACAGATTAACGGCAAAAAATAAGACAGGGTGATGTAAAGTGCATCCGACAGGAATCGAACCTGCATTAAAGGCGTCGGAGGCCTTCGTTCTATCCATTAGACTACGGATGCAAATGTTACGGATTTGTTACATCACCCTGACTTATAATATCATAAAACATCGGATATGTCTACCCAAAATATATGGAATTTTCTAGAAATTTCTTAAATAATTTTAATCCTTTTTTCAGCGAAATTATAGTAGTACAGATTGTCAGAAAGAACCTCTTCGGGCGCCAGATGTGTATGGTTTATCTCCTCTATGATCTGCCTGAGCATCCGGGGCTCCTCCCCGCCGGTGTCCCCCAGCAGGAGCACCTCATGGACAGAACTGGGTATAATGTAAAAACCACGCCCTTCCTCCGCTCCCAAAGCCTCCAGAACTCCCGGATAAACCATGCATGCCGCCCCGTAAAGCCCTTTGCCATTGCTGAGCACGCTTATGGGCATATTCAGGGAATCCTCTCCCTGTCCCCCATCCTTACAGGCCGCTTCTGTCACCATACTGTCTATGGAACGCTTACTCCAAGGAAAGAGCTTCGGTGTATTGCGCTCCGCCAGTTTCAGCAGCTCCGCCGTGGCAGTTCCCCACATCTGTCTGTGGGACTCATGCACCAGAACTGCTCCCTCCCCCAGAACCTCGTCATGGTAGGCATAGAAGAAACACAGCGCCAGGTCAAGAAACTCAATGTGGGGCACATCTTCCAGCATCCCCTCGTTTCCCTTCCTGCCAATCAGACGGTAACAGATCCTGTCCCTGACTTTGTCGAAGAACCGGAAAAAATCCATGTCCACGTTTCCCCTGGCCGCGCTCTCCCCGATTGCCGCCAGCATCTTCCGCACCACTTCCTGAAAGGTCATCCCTGACCGGTAAGCCTCCAAGAAACTGTCCAGATAGATGGTGGGAGCCAGATTCTGATCCGGTGAAAACACAAGCAGTCCCTCCAGGACCACCCCGTTGTTCTTCCTGACCTGCCTGCGCTCCACATGGTATCCGTCACCAAGGTCTCTCTCTAATGCATCGCAGAGCCTTTCTGCAAATCTATCTATTTCCATACTTTCCTCTTTCTGCGCTGTGGATTTTGTGCGCAACAGCGCCTGCGCACAATATACGGGTTCTCCAGAAAAACCCGTGCATGCCCTGCCCTCTGATGCGCGTCCGCCGTTAAAACTCCGGCGAACCGCCCCGGCCCGTGCACAGAGACAGCATCCCCGGGACATGCATCCTGCGGCCCGCATCCCCTTGAGAGCACGGCCCGCGAGAGCTGTTGGATAATCTGCCTTACAAGCATTCGTTCAGTTCAGTATGGAAAGAAAAACAGCAGTCTCATCAGACACGGGAGAGATATTCGCCCGTCCTGGTATCAATCTTAATCTTGTCTCCCTGATTTACAAACAGAGGTACGTTGACCTGGGCCCCTGTCTCCACCGTTGCAGGCTTGGAAGCGCCTGTGGCGGTATCGCCCTTGAAACCGGGCTCTGTCTCCGTGATCTCCAGCTCCACGAACAGAGGAGGCTCCACAGAGAACACGCTGCCGTTGTGGGAACAGATCTTGCACATCTCGTTCTCTTTCACAAACTTCAGGGTGTCGCCCACGGATTCGGAATTCAGCGCAATCTGCTCGTAATTCTCTGTGTCCATAAAGTAGAATAAATCGCCGTCCGAATACAGATACTGCATATCTTTTCTATCAATACGAGCCTGAGGGCATTTCTCGGTAGGGCGGAATGTCTTCTCAACCACACCGCCGCTCTTGATATTCTTCAGCTTCGTCCTGACGAAAGCTGCGCCCTTACCAGGCTTTACATGCTGGAATTCAATGATCTGGTATACATTGTTGTCGTACTCAATAGTGATACCATTTCTGAAATCACCTGCAGAAATCATCTCATATTCCTCCTAATTTTTCACTCACAATCTAATTCCTGTCTAGTGTAATATAAACAGGCACTAATTTCAACAGTTTTTTCAAAAATATCCAAAAAAATTATTTGAAATACTCCACAGCCTGCAGATATCCCTGAAGGCCCTGCCCGTAGATCTGTTTGTCACAGACAGGCGCCGTGACGGAAACCTTCCGAAATTCCTCCCGGTTGGTTATGTCGGATATATGCACCTCCACCTTGGGCACGTCAATGCTTGCAAGGGCGTCCCGGATGGCATAGCTGTAATGGGTATAGGCCCCCGGGTTGATGATAATCCCCTGGGTGCCGTCAAAATAGGCCTCCTGGATCCTGTCTATGATGGCCCCTTCGTGGTTGCTCTGAAATACTTCGATCTCGTTTCCTGTCTCCCGGGCCTTCTCCTGGATCAGGTTCACCAGATACTGATAGTCCTGTGTTCCATACACGCTCTTCTCACGGATTCCCAAAAAATTCAGATTAGGTCCGTTAATCACCAATATTTTCATCTTTTCTCATCCCAGTTTTCGTCTTATCCATGGGCCCCGGGCAGGTATGTCTCAATGGCTTCTGCAATGGCTTCCGGGGCCATACGGTCCACCTCCAGTGTCAGGTGGGCGCAGGTCTCATAGGCTTCTCTCCGGCTCTCCATCAGCTCCCGAATCCTGCCCAGGGGATCCTCACACTGCAGCAGAGGTCTTGTGGTGTCCCCTTTCAGGCGTTCATAGACGGTCTCGGGCTGGGCGCGCAGGTACACCACCGTGCCCAGCTGCCTCAGCAGAGGGCGGTTGCAGGGCCGCACCGGAGTTCCGCCTCCCACAGAATAGATGCACTCATGTCCTGTGCGGACAAGATCTTCCAGCAGCTTCGTCTCCTGCTCCCGGAAATACGCCTCCCCCCTGCGGGCAAAGATCTCAGAGACACTGCAGCCCTCCCGGCGCTCAATCAGTTTGTCCGTGTCTTCCACCGGCCTGCGCAGCTTATAGGAAAGTTTCAGTCCCACCGAAGTTTTGCCGCTTCCCATAAAGCCGATGAGTATAATATTCTTGGATGTCTTTTCCATTTTTCCCGCCTTCCTTCAGGATTACAGGATACCCATGGCTCTTTTCATGGCCTGGAATGCCTCCTGGGCCTGGGCCTGTCCCACCTCCGCTCCCGTCCAGAGCTCATAGGCAATAATCCCCTGGTACAGCAGCATTTTCAGCCCGTTCCATGCCCTGCCCCCGCTCTCCTCCACCAGGGACATAAAGCGGGTCCGGGCAGGATTGAAGATCAAGTCATATCCCACCTGGATCTTTTCATAAAAAGATGGATCCTCAATAACCGCCTCCTGGGTGCGGGGGTACATTCCCACATTGGTAGCCTGGACGGCAAGATATTTTTCCCCCGCCGGCAGGAATGCATGTTCCTGGAGGGCAAGAGCCCGGGCAGCCGTTCTGCCTGTCAGGGCGTTCACTTCCTCCGCCACCGCCTGCGCTTTCTCCAGTGTGCGGTTCAGAAGAATCACCTCCCCCGCTCCTTTCCGGACGGCCAGAAGGGCCACCGCCCGGGCCACGCCGCCTGCCCCAAGGATCAGCACTTTCTGCCCCTCCAGCGCCACATTGTCCTGGCACATGGCCCGCCACAGTCCCGGCATGTCAGTATTATACCCTTTAAAGCCGCCCTCCACCCGAACCAGGGTGTTCACAGCCCCAATCTCCCGGGCAAGAGGATCCGTCTCTTTCAGAAAAGGGATCACCTGGCTCTTGTAAGGCACCGTCACGTTCAGCCCCAGAAAATTCAGGGCATAAGCTCCCTTCACCGCCTCCTCCAGCCCTCCGGCAGGCACATGAAAAGGAAGGTATGCCAGATCATGCCCGTAAATCCGCGCCAGGGTGTTATGTATGGCCGGGGACATGGTGTGCTCCACCGGATTTCCTATCAGTCCGCAGGTGCGGGTTCTGCCGTTTATCTCCATAATTCTCTCCTGTTCCAGCTCCGCTTCAGGCATGTCTCAACTCCTGGCAGCTTTTTTGTGATAAAAATGCAGGACAATTCGTTCCAGACGGCGTTTCAGCACAATCTGTATCTCCTCTTTGGGGTGGATGGGCCTTACCAGATAAGTGGGAATGCCCATCCGTTTTGCCCCCCATACATCGGTAAAGAGCTGGTCGCCTACAAAAAGGGTGTTCCGGGGAGTGGTGCCCATCTGTTCCATGGCTTTTTCGTAGCCCTTCCGCCCGGGCTTTCCGGCATTGAAAATATAGCCGGAGCCTATGTCCTGGTTGAACAGTTTCACCCTGGGCTCCTTGTTGTTGGACAGGAGCATGGTCTGAAAGCCCAAAGCCCAAAGCCTGGCAAAGAGCGCCTTCGCCCTCTGGTCCGCCGGAGCCCCGTGGGGCACCAGGGTATTGTCTATGTCAAAGATAATCCCCCGAAACCCCTGGGTATATAATTTCTCATAATCTATACTATAGGCGCTCTCCGCCTCGTTGTCAGGATAAAAGCTCTCCAGCATACGCCTCCCGTCCCCCGGAGACGCCGCTCCAGGACATTCTAATATCACATAAAATATTCCACGCCGGAGGCAAAGATTCCCATGTCTTTCTCTCCATAGATGTTCTTGGACACGGCCCTGCCCCGGCGCTCGCAGTGGGCCATCTTGCCCAGACAGCGGCCGTCAGGGGAAGTAATCCCCTCCACGGCCCGGTAGGATCCGTTGATATTGTACTCCTCGTCCATAGTCACCCTGCCCTCCTGGTCAGAATACTGGGTGACCACCTGGCCGTTTTGGAACAGCTGCTCCAGCACCTCCTTGGGAGCCACGAAACGGCCCTCCCCGTGGGAGGCAGGAATGCAGTACACCCCGCCCAGAGACGCCTTCTGCAGCCAGGGAGATTTCTGAGAGATCACTTTGGTGTATGCCATCTTGGAGATAAGCCGGCCTATGGTGTTATAAGTGAGGGTGGGAGACTCCATGGTCTGTCCCACAATCCTGCCCCAGGGCACCAGTCCCAGTTTGATCAGGGCCTGGAATCCGTTGCAGATACCCAGGGCAAGGCCGTCCCGGTTCTCCAGAAGATCCCTCACCGCCTCCTCCAGGTGAGCGTTACGGAAAGCGGTGGCAAAAAATTTCGCGCTGCCGTCGGGCTCGTCTCCTGCGGAGAAGCCTCCGGGGAACATAATAATCTGAGCCTGCCGGATGGCCTTCTCAAACTCACCCACAGATTCCCGGATATCCTGGGGGGAGAGATTGCGGAAAACTTTGGTCTCCACCAGAGCCCCTGCCTGCGCAAAAGCCCTGGCACTGTCGTACTCGCAGTTGGTGCCGGGGAATACAGGGATGAACACCCTGGGCCTGGCCACCTTGTGCCTGCACACATACACCTGGGAGGGTCCGGAACAGATCTCTTCCACGGGAGACTTATCCTGGCTGCTCCTGGTGGGATACACCTTCTCCAGCCGGGAAGTCCAGGCCTCCAGAGCCTCCTCCATGGTCAGCTTCACCGGGCCGCAGGTAAACACAGGTTCCCGGGTGATATCGCCCACAATCTGGTACTCCAGCCCTGTTTCGTCCAGGTTGGAAAGAACCGCCGGGGATACCTCCGCCAGGATATCTCCCAGCGCCGGGCGGAACAGCTCCTCCAGAGTCACATTCTCTCCCATGGCCACACCCAGACCGTTGCCGAAGGCCATCTTGGGCACAGCCGCCGCCAGTCCGTGGGCGTCCAGGGCATAGCAGGACACAATAACTCCCTTTAAAATCAGCTCATGGATGGCGTCGAATATTTTTGCCGCCCCGTCATACATGGGAATGTCATATTCATCTTTTTCCAGACGGAAATGCACCAGAAGATTCCCTGCCGTCTTCAGCTCCGGCGTGATAATATGGTCCTCCTGGGCAATGTCCACCGCAAAGGACACCAGGGTGGGGGGCACGTCAATGTCGTTGAAAGTGCCCGACATGCTGTCCTTTCCGCCGATGGAAGGCAGGCCGAATCCGATCTGAGCGTCATACGCCCCCAGAAGCGCCGCGAAAGGCTGGCTCCACCGGGCAGGATCCTCCGTCATCCTGCGAAAGTACTCCTGGAAGGTAAAGCGGATCCGGGAGGCATCTCCACCGGAGGCCACGATCTTTGCCATGGATTCCACCACCGCGTAGACTGCGCCGTGATAGGGACTCCAGGAGGAGAGCTGAGGGTCAAAGCCGCAGCTCATCATTGTCACCGTCCCGGTGCTTCCCTCCGTCACCGGCAGCTTCGCCACCATGGTCTGGATTTCCGTGAGCTGGTGCTTTCCGCCGTAGGGCATCAGCACGCTGCCGGCCCCGATGGAGGCGTCGAACCTTTCCACAAGGCCCTTCTGAGAGCACACGTTCAGATCGTTCAGAAGTGCCAGCCAGGCCCCCTTGCCGTCCTCTTTTTCCAGATACTCTCCCACTGCAGGCACAGCATAGCGGTCAAAATAGCAGGTCTCTCTGTCAGGGATCTCCACCTGCACTGCCGCCTCCTGGTGGGCGCCGTTGGTGTCCAGGAAGGCTCTCTTTATGTCCACAATCTTCCTCCCCCGCCAGTTCAGCACCAGCCTGGGCTCCTCCGTGACCAGAGCCACGGCCACGGCCTCCAGATTCTCCTGGGCCGCATATCCCATGAATTCTTCCACATCCCCAGGGGATACCACCACCGCCATGCGCTCCTGGGACTCGGAGATGGCCAGCTCCGTGCCGTCCAGCCCGGCGTACTTTTTGGGCACCTTGTCCAGGTCCACCGTCAGGCCGTCCGCCAGCTCCCCAATGGCCACGGACACACCGCCCGCGCCAAAATCATTGCATTTTTTAATCAGGCGGCTCACTTCTCCCCGGCGAAAAAGTCTCTGGATCTTCCGCTCTGTGGGCGCGTTGCCTTTCTGAACCTCCGCCCCGCAGGTCTCAATGGACTTCTCCGTATGGACTTTGGAGGATCCTGTGGCGCCGCCGCAGCCGTCCCTGCCGGTGCGTCCGCCCAGAAGAATAATCACGTCCCCAGGGTCGGAGGTGCCTCTTACCACGTTCTTCCGGGGAGCAGCCCCCATGACGGCCCCGATCTCCATTCTCTTGGCCACATAGTTGGGATGGTAGATCTCTTTCACAAAGCCGGTGGCAAGGCCGATCTGGTTGCCGTAGGAGGAATATCCTTCCGCGGCCCCCCGCACCAGTTTCTTCTGGGGAAGCTTGCCCTTTAAGGTGTCCGCCACGGGCACGGTGGGATCCGCCGCCCCCGTCACGCGCATGGCCTGGTACACATAACCCCGGCCGGAGAGGGGATCTCTGATGGCGCCTCCCAGGCAGGTTGCAGCGCCGCCAAAGGGCTCTATCTCGGTGGGGTGATTGTGGGTCTCGTTTTTGAAAAATACAAGCCACTCCTCCGTCTCCCTGCGGCCGTCCTCATACTCCATCTCCACAGGCACCACCACGGAGCAGGCGTTGATCTCCTCGGACTCCTCCAAATCCGCCAGCTTTCCCTCTTTTTTCAGCTTCTTCATGGCAGTCAGGGCCAGATCCATCAGGCACACATAGCGGTCCGTGTCCTTTCCGTAGAGTTCCTCCCTGGTGTCCAGGTAACTGCGGTAGGTGGTCTCAATGGGGGAGCGGTAATATCCCTCCCCAAACTCCACATCCTTTAACTCTGTGGAAAATGTAGTGTGGCGGCAGTGGTCGGACCAGTAAGTATCCAGCACACGGATCTCCGTCATGGAGGGGTCACGCTTTTCGTCCTGTCGGAAATAGGACTGGATGTGCAGAAAATCCTGGAAGGTCATGGCCAGGGAAAGGGAGTCGTAGAGCCTCCTCAGCTCTTCCTGTCCCATCTGGACAAATCCTTCCACTGTGGCCACATCCGCAGGCTCCTGGAACTGACTCACCAGGGTGGCCGGTTTCTCTCCCCCTGTCTCTCTGGAGTCCACAGGGTTGATGCAGTATGCCTTGATCCGGGCAAATTCTTCGTCGCTGATCCGGCCAAGGATCACATAGGTCACAGCCGTGCAGATCACAGGCTGCTCGTCCTCTTTTAAGAACTGCAGGCACTGCACCGCAGAATCCGCTCTCTGGTCAAACTGCCCCGGCAGAAATTCCACGGAAAACACTCTGGCATTCTCCGGAATCTCTATGGTCTCATAGTAAATATCGTCCACGGGCGGCTCCGAAAATACCGTCCGGCAGGCCTGCTCAAAGACCTCCTGGGACACGTTCTCCACATCGTAGCGGACAAGTACCCGCACTCCTTCCGCCTGGATCCCCAGAAAGCTCTCAATCTCTTCCCCAAGCTCCCTGGCTTTCACGGCAAAAGGTTCTTTTTTCTCCACATAAATACGCCTTACATTTTCCATGTCTTTTTCTCCATTCCAGTTCCGGGACTGTTTTTTATTCCAGTTCCGGGACTGTTTTTTTGTTTGGTTGCGTTTTTGTACCTATTTATTATGCTTCTGCCACTCCCAGGGATTTGAGGATGAAGCAGATTTCTCTGTCAACGGTCTCGGCTGTGATGCCGATGGTCTGGGCGGAAATTTTCAGTCCTTCCAGCACAAACATAATGTTCCGGGCTGTGCCTCTGCAGTCGTCGCAGAACAGCTCTCCGTTCTCAACCCCTGCCTCGATGAGTTTTTCTATGATTCTTACTGCGGAATCAAACTGTCGCTTCAATATATTGTCTTTCCTGCTGAGCTGGGCTTGGAAATAGAATTCGTAGACCGCCTGGGTCAGGGTGTCCTCCTTCTGCAGGAGCTCTTTCTTCTGTTCCTGCAGAAAAAAGAAGAGAATATCCGCATTGGTAGCCTCCTCCGTGATGCTGTCGGCAAACACATCGTCCGCTTCCTCGCTCTCCATTTTCATCACTTCCAAAAAAATCTGGCTGGTATTCTCAAAATACAGATAAAGTCCTCCCCGGCTGATTTTACAGGCCTCCACAATATCCTTCATGGTAACATTCTTGAAGCCCTTTTCCACAAACACTCTCCTGGCTGTCTCCAGTATGAATTTTCTCTTCTGTTCGGACTTCTCTCCCATGCTGCCCCTCCAACCACGGTACCGCCTGCTGCTTTTTTAGAACTGCGTGCCCCTGTCGCCGCTTTTATCCCAAAATTCTATGATACTGCGCATGCGCCCCAGCACCAGGGCAAAAATGTTCTCCTCCACAGCCTCGCTCCACAGAGTGGGCCTTGTACGTCCTCCCAGCACGTATTTTGACAGAATCCCGCATAGAACATCCCAGTCACGCAGCTCTGCTGCCGCGATAACCTTTCTCTCATCGTCGTGGCTTCTTATGCGGTGTCTGGTATAGACATAGCTGTAATTCCGGTTCATCAGCGCAGTTGTCTCAGCTTCCTTGATAAAGTTTATCAGGGTGGGGTCATACACCGGAAAAGCCACGGAATTCTTCCCGATACCCTGTCCCTGGTAAGTACGGCTCCCGGCCTTTCCTGAGTTCTTCTCAAACCATGCCTTGTATGCCATCAGCGGTTCCAGGATCTCTTTGTACTCCTGAATCTGCCTCTGCCGGCCTTCCATATAATTTTCCATAGAGTTTCCCACCTTTACAAAAAATGACACATACGTAATTTATTTTAGCACATTTTTTATGAAAATACAGCATAAAATTTGCACAAACTTTTTATTCATGTTATACTCAAGATTATACTGGAAATACAGGCATATCCTGGGCAGCGCATTCTCAGGCACGCCTGAAACAGAGAATCTCCGAAAGGGGGAAATCCGCCTTGAATGTAAATGAATCTGCTGAAAATTACCTGGAGACCATTCTGATGCTGGGGATGAAGCTTCCCGCGATCCGCTCCGTGGATATTGCCAACGAGCTTGGATTTTCCAAGCCCAGCGTCAGCGTCGCCATGAAAAATCTACGGGAGAAGGGCCATATCCAGGTGGACGGATCGGGCTTCATCACCCTCACCCCCTCCGGAAGGGAGATTGCAGAGATGATCTACGAGCGCCACAGGCTTCTCTCCTCCTGGCTGATGCGTCTGGGGGTTCCTGCGGAGACCGCCCAGCAGGATGCCTGCAGAATAGAGCATGTGATCAGCCGGGAAAGCTTTGAAGCCATCAAAAGACACACAGGATCCCTTCCCTAAAGCCCAAGGCATACGGTGCGCCCCTGCCGCCTGGACTCTCCCAGGTCAATAAGCCTCTGATTCTCAGACCCCCGAAAGGGCAGGCGCAGGTTCTTTTTTTCTTCCACAAACTCCCCGTCCACCAGCACATCCGTCAGAGCGAGAATCTCTCCCACCGGTGCAGCCCGGTTTCGGGGAAATTCCTTCTCCTCTTGCGCCCAGCGAAGCAGATCTTCCTCATAGCGAAACCCCGTATAGCACCAGATGTCCTTTCCCTGGCAGCGCCGCCGCACCTCCCGCAGAAGTTCCAGCACCGTCCCCCGGTTCTCCGGCTCCAGCGGTTCCCCTCCCAGAACGCTTAAGCCCCGGATATAGCCGGGGGCAAGGGCCTCCAAAATCTCTTCCTGAACCTGGGGCGTGTATGGTTTCCCATAGTGAAAGTCCCACGCCTCCCGGTTAAAACATCCTTTGCAGGCGTGGTTGCATCCGCTCACAAACAAAGACACCCTCACCCCGGGGCCGTTGGCCACATCTGTCTTTTTCAGCGCCGCATAATTCATAGATGCAGTACCCTCGCCTTGATCTCTTTGGTCTTTCCGGTATTCCAGAAATTCTCCCCCAGGTATCCGCAGGTGCGCCTGGTGACGTTCATCCTGGCGTGATCCTTGTTGTGACACTGGGGACACTCCCACTCATTGTCCTGGTTGATCTGTATCTCCCCGTCATATCCGCATACATGGCAGAAGTCCGACTTGGTGTTAAACTCCCCATACTGAATGTTGTCGTAGATAAACCCAATCAGCGCCTCCAGGGCCTCCACATTCCGGCACAGGTTGGGCACCTCCACATAGGAGATGGCGCCTCCCAGAGACTTGTTCTGGAAATCGCTCTCAAAAGCAAATTTTGCAAAGGCGTCCATGGGCTCCCGCACGTCCACATGGTAAGAGTTGGTGTAATAGCCCTTGTCGGTCACATTGGGAATGTCCCCAAATTTTTCCCGGTCTATTCTGGCAAAACGATAACAGAGGGTCTCCGCAGGAGTGCCGTAGAGGCTGAATCCAATCCCCGTCTCCTCCCGCCACCCGGCGGCGGCATCCTTCAGCCGGTCCATGACCCGAAGGGCAAATTCCTTTCCTTCCGGAGCGGTGTGGCTGCATCCTTTCATCAGCCAGGTCAGCTCATAGAGACCGATGTACCCCAGGGACATGGTGGAGTAGCCGCCTTTTAACAGGCTGTCAATCTTCTCCCCCTTTTTCAGCCGGGCAACGGCGCCGTACTGCCAGTGAATGGGACTCACATCGGAGACCGTGCCCAGAAGCGCCTTGTGTCTGCACATCAGGGCCTCGTAGCACAGCTCCAGACGCTCCTCCAGACGCTGCCAGAAGACTTCCTCGCTGCCCTGGGAGACAATGCCGATCTGGGGAAGGTTCAGGCTCACCACCCCCTGGTTAAAGCGTCCCTCCCATTTGTACTCTCCCTTCTCATCCTTCCAGGGAGAGAGGAAGGAACGGCAGCCCATACAGGAGAATATATTGCCCTCATAGTTCTCCCGCATCTTTTTGGCGGAGAGATAGTCCGGGTACATTCTCCTGGCGGAGCACTCCGCCGCCAGGCGGGTCACATAGTCGTAGCGGCCTCCCTTCAGACAGTTATTCTCGTCCAGCACATACACAAGCTTGGGAAAAGCCGGCGTCACGTAGACCCCTCGCTCATTCTTGGTGCCCTGGATCCTCTGCCTTAAGATTTCCTCAATAATGCGGGCTGTCTCCTCCACATACTCGTCGTTGTCATCAATGTGGAGAAAAAGGGTCACAAATGGTGACTGTCCGTTAGTGGTCATGAGGGTGTTGATCTGATACTGGATGGTCTGAACCCCCGAGCGCAGCTCATCCTGAAGGCGCATCTCCACTATTTTTTCCTTGGTCTCCCGGTCCAGCCTGCTGCCAAACTCCCTCTCCATCTGGGCGGCAAACTTTTCCCGGCTTCTGCGCAGATACCTGCTCAGATGTCTGACATTCACCGACTGGCCCCCGTACTGGTTGCTGGCCACCGCCGCAATGATCTGTGTGGTGACGGTGCAGGCCACCTGGAAACTTTTGGGGGACTCAATCATCTTGCCGTTGATGGAGGTGCCGTTGTCCAGCATGTCCTGGATGTTGATCAGGCAGCAGTTAAATATGGGCTGGATAAAGTAATCCGCATCGTGAAAATGAATGACGCCGTTGTCGTGTGCCAGGGAGATATGCTCTGGCAGAAGCATGCGGCGGGTCACATCCCGGGATACCTCCCCGGCAATGTAGTCCCTCTGTGTGGAGGCAAAGCGGGTGTTCTTGTTGGAATTTTCCTCCGCAAGCTCCTTGTTCTCGTTGCGGATCAATTTCAGAATGGACTCATCCGTGGTGTTGGACTTGCGCAGCAGGCTCCTCTGGTAGCGGTAGACCATGTATTTCTTGGAGAGGGCATACTTGTTGTCCCGGACCAGGTGCTGCTCTATCACATCCTGCACATGCTCCACGGCCTGCAGCTCCTTCCCCTCCTGCTGCACCGCCTCCAGGATCTCCTGCACCAGAGCCTCCCCCGCCCTGTCCTTCTCCTCCACCTCATGATTTGCCTTACTGATGGCCGCAATGATCTTCCCCTCCTCATAGGGTACTATCCGTCCATCTCTCTTTTGAATCCTCATTCCTGCCTTTTCTCCTTTTCACACACAGAAAGCCGCCCCTAAAGAACTGTCCATAAGAAAGTACATCAGGATACGGCCTCATATTTTTATGTCAGACTCTCCCGCCGAAAAAATCATGCCGCATCACAGTCCCCATGATAAATACCAGGTGCCGGCATTACCGCTCAGAATTTTCCGTCTTGATATACAGTATGCCGTCAATAACCCCCATGGAGTTGGCCCCGGGAAAACTGTCCATTGCAATGTATTCCTCCGAATAGTACATTTCTTCCATGGCATCCGCCGGAAGAATGTTCAGGGTGGCCCCCAGATAATTTTTGAGAAACTCCTGGTAATTTACGCCTGTGTACAGCAGGCTGTCGCCGTTCATGCCGATCATGCCGGAAGTCACAGGCAGGGTCAGATCCGTGGAGGGAAACTGTTCCTCCCCCACCACCCCCACCATGGCGATGGGAATACCTGGATAATACCCTTCTGTCTGCTCAATTCTGTCCAGGAGCCTCACACAGTAGGCATAGGTTTTCTCATACTTTTTCTGAAGATTGGAGTAGGCGATATTATCCGTGATGCCGTAACAGAGCACAAGGACAAAAGCGGCCAGAAGAGCCCCCCATTCCAGACAGACTCTCTTCCTTCCCTTCTCCCCGGATCCGCTCAGCAGCGCCACCGCCCCCACCGCGTACAGCACCCACTGATAGCGCATCAGCAGATGATAGTTGACCGAAGGCGAGATCAGCAGCACAATGTTGGTGAGCCCGGGCAGCACTGCCCCGGAGAGCAGAAGCACAGCCAGCGTTCCCGGGTTTTTCCAGAGTTTCAGCCTTCGGAAGGCGGAGAACGCCGCTTTCATCACAAGCCCGGTGAGAAGAATCCAGGCCAGCATGGAGAAAATATTCTGAAACAGCACATTTCCCTTTAAGGTGAAGGCGGCAAAATCCACATACATATCCTGGAGGGTCAGCAGAATCCCTCTCTCTGCCGCCGCGCCCGACGCCATCTCCCCTATCCCCTGATAGTCCCCCAGCTGTTTTCCCTGAAGCTTCAGGAGAATCTGCAGAATGCCATAGTAAAATGCGGCCCCCAGAACCCCCATATACACGTACCTCAGGGCAGACCGCATCTTCTCCATAAACCAGGCCCTTTCAGCCCCCTCCCCAGGGACATTCTTCAGAAAGAGCATCCATACCGCAAACACTGACAGAATCATGGTAAAGGGCAGATAGCTCTGATAAATTCCCATGCTGAAAGCCAGACAGAAGGCTCCCGGCACAAATCCGCGCCTGTATTTCTTCACAAACAGCACTGCCAGCACCGCCAGCAGCAGGGCCATCATATAACCGTCCAGAGTGTAGACATAGGCAAAGGTGGAGGCCAGAGCCGGAAAAGAAGCCAGCAGGGCGCCGCAGAGGGCCGCCGCCCATGTCCGCCGCACTTCAAGAAGCTCACACAGGGCTGTCGCCGCCAGGCTCAGATAGAACAGTCCCAGAAGACCTATCACCCAGGGGATGGTGTAATAGGAGGAGATCCCGCATGCCACCGTCAAAAACCATCTCCCTGAAGTTACCATATTCTGGTCAAAATACATGCTGGCCAGCCCGTCATGGTTGGGAATATCTGACAGAAGAATGGGCATATGAATCAACAGCCCAACAGAAAAACACGCAAAAAAAGCCGCTTTCCACTCCGGCTTTATTTTCTTTCCCAGGATCCGAAACACTCGTCCAGGCGACATTGTTCTACCTTCCTCTTTCTCTTCAGGATCCCCTTCCCCCGGGCATCCCATGCCACACAGCTACAGTTTCATTATATACACCCCTGCGCTCATGTCAAGAAAAATTGAAAGCGTCCCGGAACCTGTCTTTAATAGTAGTAAAAACCATGTCCGCCGCAGCATCCGCTTCCCAGACAGCAGAAATTACAGAGTAAGTTGGCCACACAGAATTTCATGCAGATGTCGCTCCCCATGGAGGCTGGATAACCATAGGCCGCCTGGCGTCTCTCATACCAGGTGCCTCCGCTCTCAAGCTGCTGTACCAGCAGACGATACTCCTTGCTGCCCGGCTCCAGGGCAGAGGCCCGTCTGGCGTGCTCCAGAGCCGCCACACTGTTTCCCAGGCACGAGTGTGCGATGGCGCTATAGTAATACCACCTTGCATTCCGCTCCTGCTCCCTCATGCCGTCCAGGGCTGTCCTGGCCTCCTTGTAGTATCCGTTGCGGAGATAGTTGCCTGCCGCACGCAGGTGTAGATTCTCCTCGTACCCCGCCTGGCCCTGGCCGAAACCGCCAAATCCAAAACCCCCATAGAACCCCCCCTGGCCGGATCCACCGGCATATCCGCTTCCCTGCCCCTGGCCTGCCCTTCCCTGGCTGCCTCCTGCCCCATAGCCGCCTCCGTAGCCGGAAGTCCTCTCTTTCATAATCTGCTGGTACGCCGCCTGAATCTCCTTAAACTTCTCCTCCGCCTGAACCCGGTTGGGGTTGTTCACATTTGCATCCGGATGATACCTGCGGCTCAGCGCCTTATATGCTTTTTTAATCTCCTCTTCGGAAGCATTCCTGTCCACTCCCAGCACACTGTATGGATCGTACATTTTTTGTCTCCAGCCCTGTCTCTCTACTCTCTTCCCAATGATGTCTTCCCTGGAATCCGTCCTGTACTCACAAAAACCTCCTGGAATTTATACTGACAAGCACTAAAACCTGCCGGGCACAAACCCACGAGCGAAATTTTATCGCCCGTGAGTTTAACCGCCGTCCAGGGGAACCTGCCCCTTTTTCCCGGACTGCCCTCTGCGCTTTTCACGCACCGCCTCGTATCTGTACCAGACACCGGAATAAAGGATGTTCCGCAGAATCTCCACATTATCCAAAATGGGAAGCTTCTCAAACTCCCTGCAGCAGTCCGACATCATCATCATCAATATGGTTCTGCACTCTTCCTCAAAATCCAGGCTCTCATACCTTTCCTTCAAAGGATTGGGCGTTCCCTTCCTTATGTCCGCCTCCACATCCTCATAGGCATCGCAGAGATAGATGAACTTTCCCAGATAGAATCCAAGCCCCCGCAGTCCCTCCTCCCACTCGTCCTCCCGAACGGCCATAATCTCTCCCATAACCCTGCCGAAACATCCCGACACTGCGTCAATGTCCATGGGCTGCGCCTGTTCCGCCTCCGTGAAATCCTGCATCAGCAGTCTCACCGCCTTTACCTTCTCCCTGTAAACCTCCTTCAGCCTCCCGGCTTTCCCCTCCAGAAGCCTGCCAAAGAGAAATTTCCACGCCTTTCTCTCGTCCTCCCAGTCGTCCCGGCACTTAAAACAGGCAAACAGCAGATTCATGTCCGCGGCATACTCGGTAAAAATATTGTTCCTGGTTCCATGGCTCTCAAAAGGGTGGGCCACGCACTTACAGCTTCCCAGACGGGTCTGGGGCTCATAGAGGCCAGTGAGCAGGATGGCAAGAAAGGTCATGTCATAGCTCAGGGACATCTGCCCCAGGAAACCGTACTTTTTCTTCAGCTCCCGGCAGATCCCGCAGTAGAAGGAATGATATACATCAAACTCCTTAAACTTCATCTCGGCTTTGTTCACAATGATATATCCGAACATTCCCACCCTCCCTGCTCCATCCCGGCAGTGCTCAATTTTTTGATCAAACTCTCTCAGCTCTTTTTGATAAATTCATTCCCGCACTTCCTGCAGTGGACGGCAATTCTGCCCTTTCCCCTGGGAACCCTCAGTTTCTGCCCGCACTTGGGACATTTATAGATATGGAACTCCTTTCTCTGCGCCCACGCCTTCTTCTTTCCGATAAAAAAACTCCTGATCTTCATCTCCTGCTTAAGATATTTCTGGTTCTCCATGCTGCGCCTGCTGATATTCCTGGAAAACATACGGAAATAGGCGTAGATCACCACCCCGGTTCCCAGTATGTAGAACAGGCTGCTCCCCACAAAGGATATTACCAGACACACCAGGGCACATAACAAAAGAAACTGATTAAACCTGTCGCTGCCATAACGCCCCCACATGAAACGCTGCAATTTTTCCCTCATAAATTGTATGCCTCCCCAAGCCTGTCAAAATGGTTTTCTTTACCCGCCCAGGGCCACGCGCCCGGGGCAATTTTCATTTTAAACTTTTTTCGGAGAAATACAATTAAATAAATATAAACAAATCTGAAAAAAGGGGCGCGTTACTCTTATAATTCCATTGGTTAATCATACCATAAAACTAACAGGAATAACAGATTATTACTAAATAAAATGTACAATGGGGTATCATAGTTGAATGTTAAAAAAGAGATAAAAACAGACAGCAACAGGGCAGAAACCGGCAAGCTTTCACTTCCGTCTCTGCCCTGCTTTAAATATGGTTTATTTTACAGCTCATTTCTGCAGCGCTTTCACATGCTCCTGTTCAGAGGACGCCTTACTCCCCTGCCACAGCCAGTGCCGGCACCAGCACCGAGGGGGATCCGAAATTGCTGCCGAGGAAATCCAGATCCGCTCCCACCCCCTGAATATCCTTCAGCAGGGTAAAGAAATTGCCGGAAACCGTAAAGTTTTTCACGGGAACTCCCTTCCTTCCCTCCTTGACCAAAAAACCCTTGGAAGAGAGGGAAAAATCCCCGGTGACAGAATTTGTCCCCGCGTGTAGTCCGGACACCTCCGTCACATAGATTCCCTCCCCTGCCTGTGCCAGGATATCCTCCAGGGTCCCCTCCACGGGCTGAATGTAGAAGAGGAAGGGACTGACTCCAACCACTGAGGAGTAGGAAGCCTTGCTGGCGTTTCCGGTGGATTTCACTCCTGCCGCTGCCGCCGTCTTCAAATTGTGCAGCAAAGTGACCAGGCGGCCCTGTTCCACCACATTTTTCTCATAGGCTGCCACGCCCTCCCCGTCAAAAGTCCTCTTAACCACGCCCCCTTCATACCTGGGATCGTCCGTGATTGTCACCATATCCGCCGCAATCTTCTCCCCTTCTCTGCCATTTAAAAGGGACATGCCTTGCTGGGCCGCCTCTGCGGAAAAAACCGGCGCATAAGCCGCCAGCAGAGTCGCCATGACACGGTTGGAGAACACCACATTGTAGCTGCCGCTGGAGACGCCTCCCGCCCCGATGGTGGACACCGCATCCTCCACCGCCTCTCCGGCAATGGCCTTTAAATCAAAATCTTCCAGGCGGCCCATCTTGTCCTTGAGGCCGTCATACATCTCGCCGCCCTCGGATACCAGGGGCATGGCATAGCAGATAGAATAGGAGACCCTGTCCTCCAGATCCAGACCCTTGGAATTGCAGATAGCATACTTTTCCTCTCCATAGGCCACAAAAGACTGGGTACCGTCGATCACACGGGCATCAGCCTGGTACAGCTCCCTCTGAAGCCCCAGAGCCGCCTCCACAAGCCGGGTCCCCTGGGGCGCCGCCCCTCCGTCCTGCTCCACAGCAGCGTAGGAATCCCCTGGCTCATGGATAAAACACTCCTCCTCGCTCTCAATGGAGACGGCATTGTCCCATGCCCGCAGCACCAGGGACTCTGCCTCCTCCGCCGTGAGGTTTTCCGTGGAGGCATAACCCGCCTTTCCGTCCGCGATGCAGCGGAAGCAGATACCCATACCGCTCTCTGTTTTGTAAGACTTTATCTCCTCCTTATAGATCTCCACTTTTGCACTGTCTCTCTCTGTAAAATACAGCTCATACTCCCCGATCTGCCGCTGCCCTGCATATCTGACCACGGCGTCCTTAAATTCCTGATATGTCATTTTAACCTCTCATTCTGCTGCCCTGGGGCTGCCTGCTCCACACAAACGACATTGTCTCTCAAGCACTAACGCCCTCCCACGGTAATAGAAGACACGCGGATCAGGGGCTGTCCCACATCCGTGGGGATGCTGCCTGAAGAGGCGCCGCACATGCCCTGGGCCCTTGCCACCTTGCTGCCCACCATGTCAATGTCCCGGATAATGTCGGATCCCTTGCCGATAAGGCTGGCGCCCCGGACAGGCTCGCAGATCTTGCCGTTGCGGATAATGTATCCCTCGTTGACCGCAAAGTTAAACTGTCCGGTGACGGGATTCACAGAGCCGCCCCCCATCTTTTTCGCATAAAGGCCGTACTCTATGGAGGCAATGATATCCTCGTCCCTGTCCTCCCCCGCCGCAATGTAGGTGTTTGTCATTCTGGAGGTGGGTTCATACTGATAACCCTGCCGTCTGGAGCTGCCTGTGGATTCCATTCCCATCCTGCGGCCGTTCAGCTTATCCACCATGTATGTCTTCAGCACTCCCTTCTCAATCAGCACATTTTTCCGGGAAGGTGTGCCTTCATCGTCGATGTTCACGGAGCCCCACCCGTTGGGGATGGTTCCGTCGTCTATTGCCGTGACCTTGGGGTTGGCAATCTGCTCTCCCAGCATGCCTGCAAACTGGGACTGGCCCAGAGCCACACAGGAAGCCTCCAGAGAGTGTCCGCAGGCCTCATGGAAGATGACGCCGCCAAAACCGTTCTCTATGGCCACGGGCATGGTGCCCCCGGTGATATAGCCCGCATGGAGCATGGTCACTGCCTGAGCGGACGCCTCTCTGCCAAGCTCTGCAGGATTTAAGTCTTCAAATAATTCCAGCCCTTTCCTGGCCCCGGGGCTCACAGTGCCGGTCTGGTTCTCGCCGCCCCCGCTGGCCACGGAGGAAACGGAAACCCTGGTGCGGATCTGCCTGTCCTGGGCCAGGAGCCCCTCGCTGGTGGCAATGAGAATCCGATGGTCCGCCTCCAGGAACGAGCCTGTCACCTGGCTGATCTCATCACTGTAACTCATCGCGGCCTGACACATCTGCCTCATAAAGTCTATCTTGTAGGAGTTCTCCACCCCTGCGGGCACAATCTTTATGGGATGCACATCCCCGAACAAACGCTCCCGCAGTACCACATGTTCCACCTGCGTAGCCTCCTGCAGAGCCTGGGCTACCCTGGACGCACAGTCCAGCACCGCCTGGGAATCCAGGGACGAAGCGCATCCGCACACACACCTGGTGCCCTTAAAAATGCGGATTCCCACCCCTGAGACCACTCCGTCCCCGATCTTGTCCGTCTTGCCCGCCACCAGATTGATGGTCTTGTTCCGGGTGTGCTCCGCATATACTTCCGCATAATCGGCCCCCGTGGATAAGGCCCGTCCCAGAGCCTCCGTCAACAACTGCCTTGATAACATATCTGTCCTCCATTCCAGTTCCGTCCCTGCACTTCAGCGCCCTTCCCGGGAGGAAAGTTTCATCTGCAAAGGCATGCAGCTTAAACTTCCCTCCGGGCGCTTTCGTTCCGGGACTGTTTTTTATTTCCCCAGTTCCGTTTCGGGACTGTTTTTTAAAAAGGGGGAACTGTTACACAGTTCCCCCTGCTGCTCAGCGCTTTTTCTGATACTGTCCCACATCTTTGATGGAAAAGCTGATTCTTCCCATTCTGTCCTTGCCCAGGCAGACCACTGTCACCACGTCGCCCAGTGAGAGCACGTCCTCCACGCGGTCTATTCTCTCCTTTGCGATCTTGGAGATGTGGACCATGCCCTCCTTGCCGGGGGCAAACTCCAGGAACGCACCAAACTCTTTGATACTGACCACCTTGCCCTGCAGGATCTGGCCTTCCGCGAAATCGGTAACGATGATCTTCACCATGTCCGACGCCTTGTCCATCATTTCCTTGTCCGTGCCGCAGATGGACACATTTCCGTCATCGCTGATGTCTATCTTCACCCCGGTGCGGGCAATGATCTCGTTGATGGTCTTGCCCCTCTGGCCCACCACATCCCCGATCTTCTCCGGGTCAATCTGGATGGAAATAATCTTGGGCGCATAAGGCCCCACCTCCGGCCTGGGAACAGATATGGCCGGTTCCATACAGCTTTCCATGATAAAGAGCCTGGCCTGGCGGCATCTTTCAATGGCCCCTTCCACAATGGGCCTGGTGAGGCCGTGGATTTTGATATCCATCTGAATGGCTGTGATGCCCTCTCTGGTGCCGGTAACTTTGAAGTCCATATCGCCGAAAAAGTCCTCCAGGCCCTGGATATCTGTCAGCAGCACATAGTCCTCATCCTTCTCCCCCGTCACCAGGCCGCAGGAGATGCCCGCCACCATCTTCTTGATGGGAACACCCGCCGCCATCAGGGACATGCAGGAGGCGCAGGTGGAAGCCATGGAAGTAGATCCGTTGGACTCAAAAGTCTCGGACACAGTGCGGATAGCGTAGGGGAACTCCTCCTCGCTGGGAAGCACCGGGATCAGTGCCCTCTCCGCCAGGGCGCCATGGCCGATCTCCCGCCTTCCCGGCCCTCTTGAAGGTTTGGTCTCCCCCACAGAGTAGGAAGGGAAATTATAGTGGTGCATATATCTCTTGCTGACTTCATTCTCATCAAGCCCGTCTATCCTCTGCTGCTCTGACAGGGGCGCCAGAGTACACACATTGCAGATCTGCGTCTGTCCCCTGGTGAACATGGCGGAACCGTGAACCCTGGGAATGATATCCACCTCCGCGGCAAGAGGACGGATCTGCGTGATCTCCCTGCCGTCGGGACGTTTGTGATCCTCCAGGATCATCTTGCGCACGGTCTTCTTCTCATACTGGTACACAGCCTCATCCAACAGGGACAGCCATTCTTCGTTCTCCGCAAAAGCCTCCTGCAGCTTTTCGGTGATGGCCCTGATATTTCCCTCCCTGGTCTGCTTGTCATCGGTAAACACGGCCTCCTCCATCTCCTGGGAAGGCACCAGTTCACGGATCCTCGCCGCCATATCCTCCGGGATGGCGCAGCTCTCATACTGGTGCTTGGGTTTGCCCACTTCCGCCACAATCCTGTCGATGAAAGCGATGATGGTCTGGTTGATCTCGTGAGCCTTATAGATGGCCTCGATCATCTTCTCCTCCGGAACCTCATTGGCGCCGGCCTCAATCATGATGACTTTCTCCCTGGTGGAAGCCACTGTCAGAGTCAGATCCCCGTTTTTCCACTGCTCCTGGGAAGGGTTTACCACGAACTCCCCATCCACAAGCCCCATCTGGGTCATGGCACAGGGACCGTCAAAAGGAATGTCCGAAATGCTGGCAGCCACCGCCGCCCCCAGCATTGCCACCAGTTCAGGACGGCAGGCAGGGTCCACGCTCATAACCATATTGTTCAGCGTGACATCATTGCGGTAATCCTTGGGAAAAAGAGGACGCATGGGCCTGTCAATGACGCGGCTTGTGAGCACTGCGTTCTCACTGGCCTTGCCCTCCCTTTTGTTAAAGCCACCGGGAATCTTGCCCACCGCGTACATCTTCTCTTCGTATTCCACGCTCAGAGGGAAAAAGTCGATCCCTTCCCTGGGCTTGTCCGACGCGGTGGCGGTGCTCAGAACCACCGTATCTCCATAGCGCATAAAAGCGCAGCCGTTGGCCTGCTTTCCCACCCTGTTGATATCAATCTTCAGGGTGCGCCCCGCCAATTCCATTTCATAGCTTTGGTACATAAATTTCCTCCAATTCCGCTGCCCTGGGCAGCCGTGTTCTGCACCCTCCGCCGGAGCGGGAACTGGAGATACCGAAACTACTGAAAAAGCCGTGCCCTGGAGCCATGGATTTTTCAGCGGTCTCGGGACTCTCCTCGTTTCCTGCCTTACACGGACAAGTGCGCAAAGAAGCAGACCAGAAACGCGCAATGCATTTCAAGTCTGCTTTACCCTCATGCTGCTTATTTTCTTAAGCCAAGTCGCTCAATAAGAGAACGGTATCTCTCGATATCCTTCTTCTTCAGATACTCCAGAAGGCCGCGCCTCTGTCCTACCATCTTCAACATACCCCTGCGTGAGTGGTGATCCTTGGGATTCACCTTCAGGTGGTCTGTGAGCTCCTGGATCCTTGCCGTCAGGATAGCCACCTGCACTTCAGGTGAGCCGGTGTCACCGGGCGTCCTGGCATACTTGCTGATTACATCTGTCTTTTTTTCCTTGGAAATCATTCCTTTTGTTCCTCCTGTCCTTTCTGTCTGCGCCTGATACCAAGGCCTGGTCGGAGTATCCGGGGCCTGAGCATCGGCTGAAGCAAAGCTATTGTACCACACCTGTCAGAAATTGTAAACTGTTATTTAAGAATTTAATCCTGCAGCACTCTCACGTACTTTACGGGTGTTGTATAATTGTACTTGCTGATCTTAATGCCTGTCCTGGGGTTGCTGGCGTGGATCACCTGGCCGTTGCCGATGTAGATGGCCACATGTCCGATCCTTCCCTTTCTATTATAGAACACCAGGTCCCCGGGCTGCAGATCCGATGCGGAAATCTTGGTTCCGCAGTTGGCCTGGGAGCCGGAATAATGGGGCAGCTTCACGCCGAATTTCTTGAACACGCTCAGGACAAACCCGGAACAGTCGGCTCCCTTGGTAAGGCTTGTGCCGCCCCACACATAAGGATTGCCCAAGAACTGCTTGGCGTATTCCACCAGTTCCACCCTCACATCGGACACTCCGGCGCCGTACAGAAGCTGCGTCATGGTGACGGCAGTGGAAAGTTTCTCCTCCACGGTCACATACTCTTCGGCCACGTAGGCCTCCTCATCGTCCACAGAAACCTTGATCCAGCCGTCCATTGACTCCAGATAATCAAGCTCCTCCTTCTCCAGAACCTGGGTCAGAATGGCGCTCTCCGTGTGGGGCTGCTCCCTTACATTCAGACCGTTCACATTCACCACCACCACGGTCTGCACCAGCTCCTCCGCCTTCAGCTTGGCATCTGGCCCGGTGAGAAGGAATTCCAGGCTCACATACCCTTCCACATCCCCCGACTTGATATGTGCCCATCCATCCGCTGTCTCCAGCACTTCACAGGCGGAATCCTTGGGCATTTTGCCCACCAGCTTTCCCTCCGTGGAAGGAGTCTCCCTCACATTCAGGTTTCCGCTCTCCACATTGGCAATGCCCAGATTTGTATATCCCCAGCAGGCTCCCTGGGCCTCCTGAGCCAATGCTATGTACTCCTCCGTGGAAAGCCTGCTCTCCAAAACGGTGGTCACTCCTGCTGCCTGAAGCACATTTCCCGCTGACACCTGCATTGTCTCCATCCCCAGACAAAGCACCAGCCCCAGAGCACTCACCGCCATTTTCCTGTTCTTCCAGTATTTCATATATTTTACCCTCTAAATAATTGAAAAAGTTTGACGAATTTGTTACGGAATTGTTACATCTAGGAGAGATTATACAGGTCCCGCCTGATTCTGTCAACAACTTTTTTCATTTTACAAATTATTCCTCCGCCTCCGCAGCCTCCCGTTCCGCCGCAACAATAGAAAATGCAATATTGGTGGCGTGATCCGCCACACGCTCCAGTCCGGAGGCAATATCCGAGAAAAGCATGCCCGCCGCCGGACTGCACTCCCCCTTGGTGAGCCTCTGAATGTGGGACTGCTGCAGCTCCTTCTCCTTGGCGTCCACCTTCTCCTCCAGCCTGACCACATCCTCCATATGGCTCTCATCGCTCCTGGCAAACATATCAATGGAATACCGGATCAGCCTGTTCACCATCTCCATCATCTCCGCCAGCTCCCTCTGGGCGTCCTGACTGATCTCAATCCCCTCCTCCCTGCGCTGCTTTGCCGCATCCGCCACATTCTCCGCATGGTCCCCGATACGCTCAATATCATTGACCACATGGAACAGAGCGCCGATACTCTTTAAATCCTCCACAGGCAGCGTGGTCTGGTTGATCTTCACCAAATAGTCCGTAATAGCATGATTTAAAAAGTTGATATTCTCCTCCACCGCATAGACCTCCCGAATGTCCTCCTCGTCCAGAGTGAGCAGGGCATTCATGGCGCGGTTTAAATTCTCACTGGCCAGAGTGGCCATCCTGTCAAGCTCCTTCACCACACCGATCACGGCGGTGGCCGGGTTGAACACCACCTTCTCCCCTATGTACTCCAGCTGATGGCTCTCCCGGTAGTTGACTTTCCTGTCCTCCCCCGGCACACAGGCGCAGGCCAGCCGCACAATCCACTTGGAAAAAGGAAACAGCAGGATCACCTGGAATACTTTGATCAATGTGTGGGCATTGGCCACAAATCTCCCCTTGTCCGTGGACAGAAGCCAGATCAGATCCATCACCTGATCCTGAGCCGCAAAAAGCACCCCGTACAGGATCACCGTGCCGATGACATTGAACCAGAAATGAATCAGAGCCGCTCTCTTGGCGTCCTTCTTGCCTGCCATGGAGGCCAGGAGCGCCGTGGAGCAGGCGCCGATATTGCACCCCAGTATAATGTAAAGCGCCACAGGCAGGCCCAGAAGATCCTGGTTTGCCAGCAGCAGCACAATGCTCACCGTCACCGAGGAGCTCTGGATGACGGTGGTCAAAAGCAGTCCTGTGAGGGTGGCCAGAAAGGGATTTGTCAGGGAGGCAAGCAGATCCACAATCTGCGGCACCTCCCTCATGCCCGCCATGGAGGAGGACATGGTGCTGAGGCCCAGAAAGAGCACGCCGAAGCCGATAATGATATCCGCGAACTTCTTCACCTGCTCCTTCCCGCAGAACATGGCTGTCAGCACCCCCGCCAGAAGGATCACGGGCGCATAGGCCGAAAGATTGAAAGATACCAGCTGTGAAGTGACCGTGGTGCCGATATTGGCCCCGAAAATGACGCCGGCCGCCTGGTACAGGTTCATCAGGCCGGCATTGACAAAGCTGACCACCATGGCCGTACAGGCCGATGACGACTGAATAATAGCAGTAAATGCAACACCCACAATCATACCGGAAAAGCGGTTCGTTGTAAAAATTTCCAGAATCCGCCGCAGCTTGGCGCCGGCAACCTTTTCTATGGAATCACTCATCACCCGCATGCCGAACAGAAAAAGTCCCAGGCCTCCGGCCATTGACAATACTATCTCCGCGCTCATTTTCACACCCCGTCTCAAGGCCCGGCTAAAACATCCGGTTCCGAAATTTCCAACATTTTTTGACACATACTTTACCATTTTACGGGAAAAAGGGAGAAATTACAAGGACTTTTATCTAAAAAGTCTGCCGGAATCCAAGATATTCTTGCATTCGGCAGACTTAGAAACAGTTAAAACTCCGGCGGCAGTGACATTTCTCCCAATCCCGGCGGATCAGGCCTCCCATTCTCCCAGGGCGGCTCCTGCGGCAATGTCTTTCTGCAGCTGCCTGCCCAGAGCTTCCACGCTCTCAAAGCGCATTTCCGGCCTGTGGAAGGCGTACAGGAAAATCTCAATCTCCTTCCCGTAGACATCTCCCCGGAAGTCGTACAGATAGGTCTCCACCCCCGTGACCCTCTCGTCGGTGACGGTGGGCTTGTATCCCACATTGCTGATGGCCCTGTAGGTTTTATCTTCCAGCCGGGCCCGGGAAAAATAGACCCCTCTGGGAGGCAGCAGCTTCCGTGCGTCCGGCAGCAGGTTCACCGTGGGGAATCCCAGGTTCCGGCCAAGCCGTTTTCCCCGGACCACCTTTCCCGCCACCAGGTAAGGCATGCCCAGCAGCCTGCGTACCTGCTCCATCTCCCCTGCCTCCACTTTCTCCCGCACCAGGGTGGAACTCACCTCCCGGCCCTCCAGACAGACCTTGTCTATGATCCTGGTCTCAAACCCCAGGGAAGGTCCCAGCTCCTCCAGAAGCGCCGCGTCCCCCGCTCCCCCGGCGCCGAAGGACAGATCCCTCCCCGCCGCCAGAAACCGGGTCTTCATCTTTCCCGCCAGGATCTGACGGGCGAACTGTTCCGGGGGCGTGGCGGCCGTCCGGGCATTCAGAGGAAACTCAATCAAAATATCCACCCCTATCCGGGCAAGCAGCAGACGCTTTTCCTCCCTGGTACACAGCATCCCCCTCTCCCCTCCTCCAAAAAACACGGCGGGGGAGGGCTCAAAAGTGAAGACACAGGAGGCCAGCCCCCTGTCCCTGCAGGAGCACACCTCCTGCAGAAGCCGCCTGTGGCCCATGTGTATGCCGTCAAATTTTCCCAGGGCCGCCGCCGTGGGCCTGTCCAGAACAAAGTCCAATGTATCCGCGATGATCTCCACTCTGTCACCACTCTTTCCCTATAAAAACATTTTCACCGGCCGGTACTTCCCACCGGCCCGGTCGTAGGCGTAGATTCCCGCAAAACTCTCATCGGGGCGGTACACCCGCACCCACCGGCCCGGGGCATAGCATTCCTTCTCCACCGTCTGCTCCGGCTGGATCACGTTGCCGTTCTCCAGAAAACGCAGAAACTCCTCCTGCACATGGAGCACAGGACTGTCCTGGAACATGCTGTCCACAGGCCGCACCGCCCCAGCCAGCTCCCCCCTGTCCCGCAGCTCCTGCAGCTGCCCCAGGGTGAGCGCTTCCTCCAGGCAGAAATTCCCCACCCGGGTGCGCACAAGGCTTGACATGACGCCGCCGCATCCCAGCTTCTCCCCCAGGTCAGCGCAGAGGGTCCGGATATAGGTTCCCTTGGAACAGGACACCCGCAGAACCGCCTCAGGGGGACTGCAGGAGCAGACCTCCAGGGCATGGATGGTCACAGGACGTGCTTTCCGCTCCACCTCACGGCCCGCTCTTGCCAGCTCATAGAGCTTCTTTCCGTCCACTTTCAGGGCAGAATACATGGGGGGTACCTGCAGGTACTCCCCCACGAAAGAAAGGGCCCCGGCGCAGACTTCCTCCCGGGAGACCTCCACCGGATGCTCCGCCAGAATCCGCCCGGTGGTATCCTGGGTGTCGGTCTCCACCCCCAGAAGCAGTCCGGCCACATATTCCTTGTCCCTGTCCGCCAGCATGTCGCAGAGCTTTGTGGCGCTGCCAAGGCACACCGGCAGCACCCCTGTGGCCTGGGGATCCAGGGTGCCTGTGTGGCCGATCTTCTTCTGCCCGCAGATCCCACGCATCTTTGCCACCACGTCGTGGGAGGTATAGCCCGCCTCTTTATGAACTACAATGATTCCGTTTATCATTCTCCGATTCCCATTTTTTTATCGACTTCTCTATATGTAAGGAAAGATTGTTCACACAGTCGTGGAAAGTGCCCGTCATGGTACAGCCTGCCGCCCGCTCGTGCCCGCCGCCGCCAAAATAGGAAGCCACCTCCGCCACATTCACCTTCTCGCTGGATCGCAGGCTCACCTTGTACTCCTGACCCCCGGTCTGGTGCATGAAAATAGCGCACTCCACCCCGGCAATATTGCGCAGCTGGTTCACGATGCCGTCCAGGTCCTTGGGCTCCACATTGTAGAATTCCATGGTCCGGGAGTCCACCGCGCTGACAATGCAGCGGCCGTCCATAAACCGGATGCTCTCCATCAGGGCCCGTCCCAGAATCTGTGCCTGCACATAGGTCCTCTGATAAAAAGTCTCCAGAATCAGCCTGTGAAAGTCAAAGCCGTATGAGATAAGTCTGGCACCCTTCTCCATGGTGGCGGGGGTGGTGCAGGAATACTGGAATACACCTGTGTCATGAATAATGCCCGTGTAGAGGGTTTTCGCCAGTTCCCTGTCCAGCATCTCCGGATCCAGAAGGTCGTACACCAGTTCACTGGTGGAACCTACCTGGGGCATAATGTAGTTGATCTGAGCGCTGCCGCGGTTGCTCACATGGTGGTCGATATTGATGGTCTTCCCTGCCGTCTCAAAATATTTTCCCGCGCCGCCGATTCTCTCGGCCGTGCTGTCCAGGACAAAAAACACGTCAAAGGGAGGTTCCTCGGGGAAATCGGAATTGATCTCCCCGAACCCTTTGATCTCCCTGAAAATATCTGCCGGCTTCTCCAGAAATACCTTCACACTGGCTTCCGGCAGGCATTTTGCAAGATACTGCCACAAGGCCAGGCAGGCGCACACGCAGTCGCCGTCCGGCCTTACGTGTCCGCTGATGCCAATGCGCCCGGCATCCCTGCATTCTTCCAACAAATCTAATCTCATGAAAACCTCATTCCTCTTCGTCGTTGTGCTCGTCCTCACTGTGGGCGGTTTCACCCCGCAGGCGGACATTTTCGTCGTCCTGTGAGATTACCTGGTCAATCTTATGAGACATGCTGACCCCGTATTCAATGGACTGGTCCATGCAGAATATGATCTCCGGCGTATTGCGCAGGTTCACCGTTTTCGCCAGCCGGCTGCGGATGAATCCTTCTGCGCTCCGCAGCCCTTCCAGGGTGGCATCCCTGGCCTCCTGGCTGCCCAGGACGCTGATCCAGGCCTTGCAGCTCTTCAGATCCGGCGCCACTTCCACAGCCACCACGCTTGTCCAGGGATCGATCCGGGGATCCTTGATCTCTCCCCGGATAACCTCGGCCATCACCCTGCGTATCTCCCCGTTGATACGGGTATTTTTCACACTGTTTTTTCTCATTCCTGTTCCCGTTCTCCAATCCGCTGCGCTTCTGCGTTGGGACTTTTTGTCCCTCCCGGCACTGCAATCGCCCCCTGCGGGGTTACCCCGCGCCAAAAAGGGGAGTTCTAGCGGGGCACTTCCACCATGACATAAGCCTCCACCATATCCATCTCCTGGATCTGGTCAAAGCCCTCGAACACAAGTCCGCACTCAAAGCCTTCTTTTACTTCCTTCACATCATCCTTAAACCGCTTCAGGGAGGCAAGCGCACCCTCGTAGATCTGGCTGCCCTCCCGGGTGATACGGATCTTGCACCCTCTCTGGAACACGCCGTCCAGCACATAGGATCCTGCAATATTTCCAATCTGGGAAGCCTTGAATATCTGCCTGATCTCCGCATGCCCCAGCACTTTCTCCTCGAACACCGGATCCAGCATGCCCTTCATGGCCGCTTCCACATCTTCGATGGCCTGATAGATGACCTTATACAGCCTCATATCCACGCCTTCCCGCTCCGCCGTGGCTTTCGCGGTGGTGTCAGGCCGCACGTTGAAACCGATGATAATGGCATTGGAGGCGCTGGCCAGGGTGACGTCGGACTCGTTGACGGCTCCCACGCCGCCGTGAATGCACTTCACCACCACTTCCTCGTTGGACAGCTTCACCAGAGACTGTTTCACCGCCTCCACGCTGCCCTGTACGTCCGCCTTTACAATCAGGTTCAGCTCCTTCAGACTGCCCTCCTTGATCTGGGAGAACAGGTCGTCCAGGGACATCTTGCTCTTGGTCTCCTCCAGCATTTTCTCCTTGTTCTGGGCAAGGTAGGTCTCCGCATAGGACTTGGCCGTCTTGTCATTCTCATGGGCCAGGAAAACTTCTCCTGCGGTGGGCACGTCTGACAGCCCCAGTATCTCCACGGGCATAGAAGGCGTTGCCTCCTTTACTCTTCTGCCCTTGTCGTCTATCATGGCTCTGACCTTGCCGTAGCAGGCGCCTGCGGAGATAAAATCTCCCACATGGAGGGTTCCCTTCTGCACCAGAACCGTTGCCACAGGTCCCCTGCCCTTATCCAGCTCGGCCTCGATAACCAGCCCCCTGGCCCTTCTGTTGGGATTGGCCTTCAGCTCCATAATGTCCGCTGTCAAAAGAATGGTCTCCAGCAGCTCCTCGATACCCTGTCCGGACTTGGCGGACACCGGCACAAACTCCGTGTTTCCGCCCCAGTCGGTGGCGATCAGCTCGTACTCCGTGAGCTCCTGCTTCACCCTCTCGATATTGGCGGACGGCTTGTCGATCTTGTTCACCGCCACCACAATCTCCGTGCCTGCAGCCTTGGCATGGCTGATGGCCTCAATGGTCTGAGGCATAACGCCGTCGTCCGCCGCCACCACCAGGATCGCAATGTCCGTGGAGTTGGCCCCGCGCATACGCATGGCGGTAAAAGCCTCATGGCCGGGGGTATCCAGGAAGGTAATCTTCCTTCCGCTCACATTCACAGTATACGCACCAATGTGCTGCGTAATACCCCCTGCCTCCCTGTCGGTAACATTTGTCTTTCTGATGGTGTCCAGAAGGGAGGTCTTGCCGTGGTCCACATGTCCCATGACGCAGATGACGGGAGGCCGCTCCACCAGGGAAGCCTCGTCCTCCTCCCCTTCCTTCAGCAGTTCCTCGATTACATCCACCTTGACTTCCTTCTCGCAGAGAATGTCGTGTTCCATGGCAATGTTCTCCGCGTCCTCGTAGGAAATCTCCTGGTTCACGGTGACAATCTTGCCCTCCAGGAAGAGCTTTTTCACCAGCATGGCAGGGGGCAGCTTCATCTTGTCTGCCAGATCCTTGATGGTGATGCGCTCCGGAAGTACGATCACCTTGATCACTTCTTCCGCCGCTTCTTCCTTCTTCTTCTCAGGCCGGATAAATCTGCCGGGCCTGTTCTTTACCGCTTCGTCCTCCTCGTAGATATGGTCTTTCTTGGAGCGCTTGCTCTTCTCCTGGCTGCTTGCGCGCCTCTTTTCTTCCTCGCGCTTCTTCTCCATATCCTTTGCAGGAGACTCTCCGCCGAAGCCTTTGCCCGGTTTATTGTCTCTAAATCCGCCTCCCGGTCCGCCATTGCCGCGGCCATCGCGCGGTGCACCGTTAAAGCCGCGGCTGCCCCCCGGACCACCGCCAGGACCGCGCCGCTCACCCGGAGCGCCTCCCATGCCAGGCCTGCCGCCTCTCTGATATCCATTCTGCCTGTCGCCCTGGGTTCTGGCATTCTGGCCGTCACCTCCTCTTGACTGGTACTGTCCGGTTCTGCCGCTGCCGCCCTGGTAGCTGCCCTGGCCTCTGCCGTCCCGTCCGTCCTGACCGCGGCCTCCCTGATAGCCGCCCTGGCCTCTGCCGTCCCGTCCGTCCTGGCCGCGGCCTCCCTGATAGCGTCCGTCCCTGGCAGGTCTGTCCTGACCGCCGCCCTGGTACCTGTCGTTCCTGGGCCTGTCACCCTGGGGCCTGTCGTTTCTGGATCTGTCGCCCCTGTCTTCTCTGGGTCTGTCGTTCCTGGGTCTGTCGCCCTGGTACCTGTCATCCCTGGGCCTGTCGCCCCTGTCTTCTCTGGGTCTGTCGCCCTGAGGCCTGTCATTCCTGGGCCTGTCATTCTGTGCCCTGTCGTTTGCAGGCCTGTCATTCTGTACCCTGTCACCCTGAGGCCTGTCGTTCGCGGGCATTTCCGCCCTGGCTGCCTCAGTCTTCTTCACCTGCTGCTCTGCCTCACGCACAGCCTGGGTCTGGCGGTTCTCCGCCGGTTCAGGACGGGGAGCCTTGGTCTGGGGCTTAGGGGGCACCATCTGCACCGCGGGCGTGGGAGAAGGAGGAGTCAGGGGCCTGATGGGCTGGCGCACCGGCGCACTGGCCTGGGTTCTGCCGCGGCCTCCCTGTCCACGATTCTGCCCGCCCTGGGAGCGGTTCTGGCCGCCCTGAGAACGGTTCTGACCATTCTGATTTCCCTGGCCGCCCTGCCTCCTGTTCTGGTTATTCTGACTATTCTGGCCGCCCTGATTGCCCTGTCCCCCCTGGCGTCTGCCGTTTCCGCCCTGCCCGGAGCGCTGTTCCTTCATCTCCGAGTACTGGGGATTGCTCACAATGATAAGCTTTTTCTTCGGCGTGTCTGCTGCATTCTTTGCCTGCTTTACGGTTTCCTGCTTTACAGCTTCTTCCTTACCTGTTACTTTCTTCTCCAATTCTTTCTTTTCCAACTCTTTCTTATCAGATTTTATTTCAGATTTCATTTCGGGTTTTATGGTTTTTTTCTCCGTTCCTTCTCTGCCGGCCTCCGGCCCGCCGGGTCCTCTGCCCGAGGACGGCTGTCCGGGGGATTCCCTGGCCTCGCCCTCAGGTTTCCGGGATGGTTCTTTGGCTTTTGCTTCCGCTCCAGGCTTCCGGAGAGGTTCTTTTTCAGGTTCCCGCTTTGAGGGAGCTGCCGCCTTTGCATCGCCGCTTGGGGCGCCCCCGCCAAATGCCTTCCGCACCAGCCGGGCAGCATCCTCGTCCACAGAACTCTGTGCAGCCTTCGCCTCAACTCCCTTTCCCTGCAGGAAGCTCAGAATATCCTTGTTCTGCACATCCAATTCCTTTGCAAGCTCATGTACCCTTATCTTCGCCATGCTCTCCTCCATTTCTGCCATTGACGGCGCATTGCTTCTCTTCCAGTTGCTTTATAATGGCATCCGCTAATCCTGCGCTGCATATGCCCATGGAGGACCGCATGTCTTTCCCAATTGCCCTGCCCAGTTCTTCTTTCCTGCCGAAGACCGCGAAGGGCACCCCATAATAGGAACACTTATTGGTAAATAACTTTCTGGTATTCTCCGATGCATCTTCCGCTATGATCACCATCATGGCGGAGCCTTTCCTGACTGCCTCCAGGGTTTGAAATTCGCCGCTGACGAGATTATGCCCCCGCATGGCAATCCCTAAAAGCGATAGAACCTTACTCTGCTTCAAGCCTCTCAAACTCCCCCTCTAAACTGTCATATACTTCTCTTGGTATGCTCATCTTAAACGAACGCTCCAGGCCCCTGTTCTTCCGGGCCAGCTGCAGGCACTCCCTGCTCATACAAACATATGCGCCTCTTCCATTCTTCTTGCCTGTTGTATCCAGGCATATCTCATTTTCGGCTGTCTTCAGGACTCTCATCATATCCCGCTTTCCCTTCATCTGTCCACAGCCCGTACACTGCCTCATAGGAATTTTTTTCGCCATCTGCCCACTCACCTCGTTCCTCAGCCCGGAAGAGCCGCTGGTTGTCCCTGCCCTGGGTTCCTTTTACCGCATATCCGATTTACCCCTCCGCTGAAATCTCCCCGGTCTCATCGGAAACTGGCTGTTCATCTCCATCTCCTTCACCGGGTACACTCTCCTGCTCTGCGCCATGCTGGAGTTCCGCCGATTCTCCTGCCGCCGCATCCTCCTCATACTGGCTGTTTCCACTGTATTCGGACTCTTCGGCCTCTCCTGCTGCCTCCTCATATTCACCGGCGGCGCCGTACTGGAGCTCCCCGGGTTCTCCCGCCTCATTCTCCTCATACTGGCTGGCTGCGCCGTATGGGGATTCTACAGGTTCTCCTGCCGCATCTTCCTCCTGCTGGATGACTCCGCTGTATTCGGGCTCTCCTGCCGCCCCCTCCTCATATTCATTGGCGGCGCCGTATGTGCTCCCCTCATATTCCCTGGATGTACCATATCCGTTCTCCTGCTCCCCAAAGTCCTCGTATGACTCATAATCGTCATACTCTTCATAACCCTCATCCATATAATCCTCATACCGGAATCCGGGAGCATCTTTGGCCTGGGTCTCGGATTTGATATCTATCTTATAGCCAGTCAGCCTGGCGGCAAGCCTGGCGTTCTGCCCCTCCTTGCCGATGGCCAGCGACAGCTGTCCGTCAGGAACCACCACCTTGGCCGTCTTCTCGTCCGGGTCGGCAAACACAGTGACGATCTTGGCGGGTGAGAGCGCATTCTGAATCAGGTTTCCGGGATTGTCATTCCAGTTTACAATGTCTATCTTCTCCCCACGCAGCTCATCCACAATGGCATTCACCCTGGCTCCGTTCATGCCCACGCAGGCGCCCACCGCGTCCACATTGGGATTGTTGCTCCACACGGCGATCTTGGTACGGCTGCCGGCCTCCCGGGCGATACTTTTAATCTCCACAGTGCCGTCCCGAATCTCCGTCACCTCGGACTCAAACAGCCTTTTCACAAGCTCCGGATGGGTGCGGCTCACATTGATACGGGGACCCTTGGGCGTGTTCTTTACCTCCAGAATGTATACTTTGATACGTTCTGTTGGCCGGAACACCTCTCCCTTCACCTGCTCGCTCTCGCTGAGCATGGCATCGGCCTTGCCCAGGTTGATGCTGACGTTTTTCCCCAGATAACGCTGCACCACACCTGTCACAACCTCCCGTTCTTTTTCATAGTATTGATTAAATACAACGCTCCTCTCCTCCTCGCGGATTTTCTGGAGGATCACGTTCTTCGCATTCTGGGTGGCAATGCGGCCGAACTCCTTTGATTTAATCTCCACATGAATCATATCACCAACCCGGGCTCTGGAGGAAATCTCTTTCGCATCTTCCAGGGATATCTGCAGTACAGGGTCTTCCACGTCGTCAGCCGTGAGCACGACCTCTTTCTCCGCATATACCAGAAAATCACAAGTCTCCCTGTTAATCTCAACACGCATGTTGTCCGCCTTGCCAAAATGGTTCTTGCAGGCGGTCAGCAGCGAGTTCTCAATGGCCTCAAACAGGGTCTCCTTGCTGATCTCCTTCTCCCTTTCCAAAATGTCAAGCGCTTCCATCATTTCCTTGTTCATTATTTCCTCCATTCTGGCTGTCCGCCAAACCCAAGTGTCCACGGCATTTCTCCCGGCCGCGCTGCAGAATATGTCTCAAAAGTCAATTGCCAGACGGATCAGGGCTACCTCCGCCCGCCGGAAAGTCCTGGGGACGTCTCCCTCCAGGATGGTGATGCTGTCCGTGTCAAATCCCTCCAGGGTGCCGGAAAAATCTCTGCACTTCTCCACGGGCTTGTAAAGGCGGACTTCCACCTCCCGGCCCAGGCTCGCCTGCAGGTGCTTATCCTTTTTCAGGGTGCGTCCAAGTCCCGGGCTGCTGACCTCCAGGTTGTACGCATCCGGGATAAAATCCTCCCTGTCCAGCTGCTCGGAGAGAGCGCGGCTTACCGTCTCACAGTCCAGAATCCCCACTCCCTCCGGCTTGTCAATATAGACCCGGAGGCAGTAGGTCCCTCCCTCTTTCACATACTCCACATCGTATATGGTCACGCCGCCGGCCTCGGCAATGGGCCTCAACAGCTCCTCTGTCCTTGCTTCGTACTCTTCCCTCCGGGACATCTGCAACCTCCAAAAAATTTCTCTAACATGCAAGTAAGAGTGGCCTCCGGGCCACTCTTACTCTAATTATCATCGTTTACAGACAAAGTATAAACCCAAATCCAGGAAATGTCAACACTTTGGGCCAATAACTATATAAAAAATCCGGCGGAAACCTTGCAAAACAGGTCCCTCTGTTAACATACACACTATATAGAAATCGGTCTAAATGACAGTTAAATCCATTTTTTTAATGGATTTGTATGCGCATTTATGCTACAATCTAAAGAAGCCGCACCACGCGGCAAACAAAATGGGGAAGCAACTTAAATCCCTGACAGGAGGACAGCATATGGCACTTAAAAAAATGGTTCCGGGCGGAGGCGGGGAAAAATATATTCTCCGGGAACAGCGCACAGGGGATGAATCCATCGTTTACTTTACAAAGGATCTCTCCGCTGAGGGTCTGCAGAAAATTTTTCAGAAGGTCAAAAGCCGGCTCTCCGGCAAAATTGCCGTAAAACTTCACACCGGCGAGAAAAACGGCCCCAATATCATCCCGCGCCCCTGGGTCAGGGAACTGCTTGCAAAAGAAATGTCGGAAGCAGTCATTGTGGAAACCAACACCTACTACGAGGGAGACCGCTACACCACCCGACAGCACAGGGAAACCCTCCAGGTCAACGGATGGACCTTCTGCCCGGTGGATATCCTGGACGAGGACGGCACCGTCAGCCTGCCTGTGAAGAACGGCAAATGGTTCAGCGAGATGTCAATGGGGAAGAACATTGTAAACTATGACTCCATGCTGGTGCTGACCCATTTCAAAGGACACACCATGGGCGGCTTTGGAGGCTCCGGAAAAAACATCGGCATTGGCTGCGCGGACGGAAGAATCGGAAAGGCGATGATCCATACCACCCCTGGTTCCGATAACATGTGGGATATCTCCAAGGAAGAATTTATGGAGCGGATGACAGAATCCGCCAAGGCCGTGACAGACTATTTCGGCCAGAATATTGTCTACATCAATGTTCTTCGGAACATGTCCGTCTCCTGCGACTGCGAAGGCACCGCCGCAGAACCGGTGGCCACGCCCAATATCGGCATTGTGGCTTCCACGGACATCCTGGCTGCCGATCAGGCCAGCGTGGACCTGGTCTATGCCCTGAAAGAAAGCGACCATAAGTGTCTGGCAGAGCGCATGGAAAGCCGCCACGGATTCCGTCAGCTGACTTATATGAAGGAGCTTGGAATGGGAAACGACAGATACAGCCTTCTGGACATTGACCAGGAAGACCTCCCCATATCCCTTCAGGAGGCGGTGGCGGATGTGGTGCCCTTCTCCTAAGTATACTCCAATCTGCAGTATTTTGGGCCAAAGGACAGTCTCCTTTGGCCCGGATCTCTCACATCCTGCGCCCCCATGTTCAAGGTACCCGGCGCGGTCGGATTAGTAAAAATTCATTCTCTGCAGATAATGGCTCTCAAAGTCCGGCTCCAGCGCAAGGTTGATCACCTCTGTTCCCTCCGCAGTCTTCTCAAGCATCCTGCCCACTGTCAAACCTGCAAACAGTTCCCGCCCTGCCCGCAGAGCCCCTGCCAGAGCTGTATTTCCCCCCGGAAAAGCTTTTTCCGCCAGCAGACGCGGCAGAAGCCCAATCCTGGCGGCCGCCCGGGGGTTCAGATAATAGCCAAATCCCCCTGCCAGCACCACTCTGTCCACCTGCCGGGGCTCAATGCCATACTTCTGCAGCAGGACTTCCATACCCGCTGCAATGGCTCCTTTTGCCAGCTGCACACTCCGAATCGCCTGCTGCGTCACCAGAACATTGCCGATGCGGATACCCTCTTCAAAAAACTCCGGCGCCAGCAGGCCTGTCCCGTCCACAATCCCTTCCTCCAGAAGCACCGCCAGAAGCCCCACCATGTCCGCTCCCCATATTCCTCTGTTGGCACCGCCTTCAAAGGCAGGCCCTGCGGCAGTGGCACAGGCAATCCTCCTGCGGCAGTTCCCCAGCACCATCTCACCGTTGGTGCCCAGATCCACAAGCAGTGTGATCTCTTCCCTCTCCGCCATCCCGCAGGCATGCACCCCCGCCGTGATATCCCCACCCACAAAGGCGGACATCCCCGGAAATACAAAGCAGGGAACCCCTGCAGCCTCCGTCACCGCTGCAGACAGGTGCCCTGCCGTAAAAGGAGCACGGCCCAGCTCCACACTGTCCCATCCCATCAGAAGATAAGTCATGGCCGTGTTGGCCGCCAATACCATGTACAGGCTTTCTCCCTCCTGCAGAAGCCTTCCGAAGCGCCGCACACCCTTTTCCAGAATGCCCCGCACCTGCCTGTACATCTCCTCCCGGCATGTTTTGTCTTCCGCCGCCTGGATTCTGGACAGCACATCCGCCCCGTACACGGCCTGAGGATTGAGAGCCACATACCTGTCCGCCACACTGCCGTCCTCCCGGTACAGAAGCATTGCTATGGTGGTGGTGCCCACATCCACGGCCGCCAGTCGCCTGCCGCAGCCCCCCAGGGGACGGCTCTTTCCTCCCAGGGCATCCCCTGCCAGCACCTGCAGCACTCCTGCCTCCCTGCCTGATCCGGGCCTCCCTGCTGCCCACCGGGCACACCCGGCGTCCGCCGAACCGTCCACCGCTGAGCCAGATTCCCCCAGCCTGTCAGCCGTTCCCCCAGAGCCCGCCTCCCGGAACGCCGTCCCCGGTACCGCCATCCCCACAGAGGCTGCGCCGGACGGACGCACCCCCGGGCACAGGCCGCATCCTGTACAGATCTCACAGCGCAGGCCCCTCTTCCGGCTAGACAAACTGATTCCTCTCCGGGTCATAATGGTAGTCTATCCTGGCCAGCGTTTCCACAATCTGCTCCCTGTCCCCATCCAGGTCCTGGCAGAGAAGCTCCAGACTGCCGTATCTGTCCCTCAGTTTCGTATTGACAACACTCAAAAGCATAACCGGATCTTTTGGCAGCATGCCGCACCCCTTTCTCCCACATGAATACACCATTTTCTTCCTAAGACAGCGTTACTTGGAAAGATAAGGGGCCGTATCCGCCTTAATCTGCTCGCCGTACTTCTTCACACTGTCTGTCACCTTATAATCTTCATCGCCGAACAGGAACTGATGCAGCCACACCACATTGCTCTCCAGATCCACAGGGATAACACAGTCACCCTTGGCCCCCATTCTTGCAGTGGTTCTCATGCTGCTCTGAGGGAAGCCGTCCTCCTCTACAATCCTGTAGTTGGCAATATTGCCTATCAGAGCAAGAATGTCCTCCGAGTCAATGCTGGTGTAGACATCCCCGATGCAGTCGTTAAACACCTGGGTCAGCGTGGCAAGATCCGCCTTTTTCGCCTGCTCTTCAATGGCCATGATCACTTCCCTCTGCCGGGCCGCACGCTTAAAATCATCCCCCTTGGTCTGGCGGATACGGCAGTATGCCGTGGCCTGAAGACCATTCAGCAGCTGCAGACCTGTCTCCGTTACAGGAACATAATCGCACTTGAGCACTGCCGCAATACTGATCTGATAGTTGTTGATGTGCTTCAGCTCCTCACTGTCCACCTCAATATAGACGCCTCCCAGACCGTCGATCACATGGATCAGCCCCTTGTAGCCCACAGCTACAAAATCCGTAATATCCATGTCCAGATTCATGTTCAGCATCTTAATGGCCTGCTCCGCCCCGCCGTAAGAGTAAGCCGAGTTACACTTCCAGTAATAATCCGTGCCCAGATTCAGGTATGTATCCCGATACACACTGACAAGCTTGATATCCCCTGTGTCAAGATTGATGCTGGCGATCATGGTGGTGTCGCTGCGGCTGTTCATGAAAAGTTCATTGTCCGACTTTGCATCCAGGCCAAACAGCGCCACATTCATGTACCCCTGCATGGTGCCGCCCTCCTCCTTCAGCTGCTGCACCTCCTCATGGATTTCCAGCACCTTGGGATTCAGCGTCGCCACCTTGGGACCCTCGCTGGTCTTGTTCATCACCAGGAACAGCACCACCAGCATAGCCACAATAACCACAATCTCAACGGCAAACAATATATATTTTGCCTTCCTTCCTGCCCCCGCTTTTCTTTTCGTCTCCATAACCTTCTCCTTATTTCTATGAATTATACTTCAGAAAAACACCGTGTCCCCATTATACAGGAAGCTCCCCTGAAAAGATTGAAGGGTTTTTTGAAAATTTCTTAAATTTTTCTGTAGATTCTTTAAGATGTAATAAGAAAATATATGCGAAAGCGTGCGTTTGAATTGTCGAAACACAGCGGATATTTCTGCAAAAAATAAAAAAATCCGGCTGTCCTGTAAGAAACAGAACAGCCGGTCGAATCATCAAAGTCGGCGCCGCCACATGTTATATCGCCATCACTTTACGGAGGCCGCCAGCTCCCCCTGCTCCAGGGAGATCAGCACCGTATCCCCCGGCGCCGCGCCGTCCTCCAGGATCATCCTGGCCACCAGGGTCTCCACATGCTTCTGAATATAGCGTTTCAGAGGCCTGGCCCCATATACAGGATCGTAGGCATTTTCCACAATAAACGCCAGGGCCTCCTGGTTGATTTCCAGCTCCAGATCCCTGTCCTCCAGCCGCCGGTTCAGGTCGGCGGTGATCAGGGCAACAATGGCAGTGATATTCTCCCGGGTCAGGGGCTTGAACAGCACCGTCTCGTCCAGCCGGTTCAAAAACTCCGGCCGGAAATGGTTCCGCAGTTCCCCCATCACCCGTGCTTCCGCCTCAGGGGCAATCTCCCCGTCCGGCCGGATGCCCTCCAGCAGATGGCCTGCCCCGATATTGGAAGTCATAATCAGAATGGTGTTCTTAAAGTCCACCGTCCGGCCCTGGGAATCCGTGATCCGCCCATCGTCCAGAATCTGCAGGAAGACATTGAACACATCCGGGTGGGCCTTCTCTATCTCGTCAAACAGCACCACACTGTAGGGCTTCCTGCGCACCGCCTCTGTCAGCTGACCGCCCTCCTCATAACCCACATATCCGGGAGGCGCTCCTATGAGCCTGGACACAGAGTATTTCTCCATGTATTCGCTCATGTCAATGCGCACCATACTGTTCTCGTCGTCGAAGAGAGCCGCCGCCAGAGATTTTGCCAGCTCCGTCTTGCCCACACCGGTGGGCCCCAGGAACAGGAAGGAACCGATGGGCTTGTCGGGATCCTTGATGCCCGCCTTGGACCGAAGGATGGCCTCCGCCACCTTGGTGACTCCCTCGTCCTGGCCGATAACCCTTCTGTGAAGCTCCGCGTCCAGGTGCAGGGTCTTGTTCCTCTCGCTCTCGGTGAGCTTTGCCACAGGGATCCCCGTCCAGCGGGAGATGATCCTGGCAATCTCGTCCTCGGAGACCTTCTCCCGCACCAGACTGCGCTCTGCGGCCCCCTGCTCCTCCTGCTCCAGCTGTTTCTTCAGGGCCGGCAGCCTGCCATAGCGCAGCTCCGCCGCCTTCTCCAGATTGCCCTCCACCTGGGCGCTCTGAATCTCCCCGTTCACCCCGTCGATCTCCTCCCGCAGCCTGGAGAGCTTTTCCACGGAGGCCTTCTCATTGTCCCACTGAGCCTTCCCGGCCGCAAATTCCTCCTTCAGCTCCGCAAGCTCCTTCTGCAGACTGACCAGCCTCTCCTGGCTCATCCGGTCCTCTTCCTTCTTCAGGGCCGCCTCCTCAATCTCCATCTGCATAATCTTCCGCTGCATCTGGTCCAGTTCCGAGGGCATGCTGTCCAGCTCCGTCTTGATCAGGGCGCAGGCCTCGTCCACCAGGTCAATAGCCTTGTCAGGCAGAAAACGGTCGGAGATATAACGGTTGGAGAGCACCGCCGCGCTGATAAGGGCATTGTCCATAATTTTAACTCCATGGTACACCTCATAGCGCTCCTTCAGTCCCCGCAGAATGGACACCGTGTCCTCCACCGTGGGCTCCTCCACCAGAACCGGCTGGAAACGCCTTTCCAGGGCAGGATCCTTTTCAATATATTTCCTGTACTCGTCCAGAGTGGTGGCGCCGATGCAGTGCAGCTCCCCCCTGGCCAGCATGGGCTTGAGCATATTGCCCGCGTCCAGGGCGCCGTCCCCCTTCCCCGCCCCCACAATGGTGTGGAGCTCGTCGATAAAGAGAAGGATCTGGCCGTCGCTGTTCTTCACGTCCTCCAGCACCGCCTTCAGCCGCTCCTCGAACTCGCCCCGGTACTTTGCCCCGGCCACCAATGCCCCCATGTCCAGGGCGAAAATCTTCTTGTCCTTCAGCCCCTGGGGCACGTCCCCTCTGACGATACGCTGGGCCAGGCCCTCCACCACTGCGGTCTTGCCCACGCCGGGCTCGCCGATCAGCACAGGGTTGTTCTTGGTCTTCCGGGACAGGATGCGGATGACATTGCGGATCTCCGTGTCCCTGCCGATGACAGGGTCAAGCTTCTGGTTCCTGGCCTTCTCCACCAGTTCCTGGCCGTATTTCTCCAGGGTGTCATAGGTGGCCTCAGGGTTGTCGCTGGTGACCCGCTGGTTCCCCCGGACGGTGGACAGAGCCTGGAGGAAGCGCTCCCTGGTGATGCCGTACTCCTTCCAGATCTGGGCGATCTCCCGGTTGGGGTTCTTGATCATGGCCAGGAAGAGGTGCTCCACGGACACATACTCGTCTCCCAGCTGCTTCGCCTCGTCCTCGGCGTTTACCAGCACCTTGTTCAGGTCTGCCCCCACATATACCTTGCCGCCCTGGACCTTGGTGCGCTTCGCGATCGCCTTCTCCACCCGATCCACGAAGTGCTCCTTCTGGATCTCCATCTTCTCTATCAGCTTCAGAATCAGGCTGTCCTCCACCTTCAGCAGGCTGTAGAGCAGATGCTCCTGTTCGATTTCCTGGTTCCCGTACTCATAAGCCAATTTCTCGCAGCCTTCCACGGCCTGCATGGATTTCTGGGTAAATTTCTGTATGTTCATGTCTGCCTCCCTCTCAAAAGCACCGTGTCAGCGCAGGATAGCCCCATATGCAGCGCTCTGGTGTCCATTTGATTCCTTTATCTGTTCTATAACTAATATAACACTATTTTTTCCAAAGTCAATAAACAAAGCATAAAACCATAATAAAATATTTTATATCCATTTGATTCTATCATATACTTAAAGCGTCCGCATTCCTAGCACTAAATTTCTGTTCCGCAACATTTTTATAAGTATGAAAGTTTATCCTGCTGATTCATGTAAAATCGCAGCAAAACCAATGATAAATTTTGACTTTATGCGTTGCAATCCTATCCTATTTATGTTAAGATAAGACCACTTCAAAAAATCTGTTTTTTCAGGACAGCGGGGCAAATCCCCCGTCATGTAGCAACCGTCCCAAGAAGGGGCTGAATCCGGGCGTTTTGCCTGAAGGTATCCGTTGACGATTGATATTGACAGGCGCACGGGGCAACAGACTGTTCCCCATCCGCCTACCGAGAAAAGAAGGCATGGCATGGAACAGGAAACGAACGAGAAGACAGGGAAAGGAAATCGATATGCAGACATCGCGATATTTTAATACGGAAGGCTGCTGCAAGCCCAGTATCCATTATATGGTTCCGCTAGCGGACAGGCTTGAGACCATCAGGGAATTCTATATAAGCCGTGGCAAATACTTTGTAATCAATAGGGGCAGACAGTACGGCAAGACAACGACCCTGATTGCCCTTGCGGACTATTTGAAGGACGACTACGCCGTAATCTCCATGGACTTTCAGCTGATGAGTACCGCCAGCTTTGCCGATGAGCCGACCTTTGTGGTATCTTTCATAAAATATCTTGAAGAGCTGGTCTGGGATGGGGACAATCTGGCGGCTCTGTCTGAAAACGAAAACTATCTTAGGCTGACTGCGCTATGCGGCCAGGAAAGACCATCGCTGGATGAAATGTTCCGCTGTTTCAGCAGAATATGCAGAACGGCCAGCAAACCAATCGTCCTGATTATCGATGAAGCGGACAGCGCATCCAACAATCAGGTATTTATCGACTTTCTCGCACAGCTTCGGGGATACTATCTCGCAAGGGACAGACGGCCAATTTTTCATTCCGTCATTCTCGCAGGCGTCTACGACATCAAAAACCTGAAATTGAAAATACGTCCGTCTTCTGACCATCAATACAACAGTCCATGGAACATCGCTGCGGATTTTGACGTAAGCATGGGGTTTTCAGCGGTACAGATTCGGACGATGCTGGATGCATATGAATCAGACCATCAGACCGGAATGGACACCGCGCTGGTCGCGGATGAGATTTACCAATATACCTCCGGATATCCATATCTCGTATCCGCAATCTGCAAAATCCTCGACGAGAAGCTGCCTTTCCAGGCATCTTTTGCAGGCAGGGAGCAAATCTGGTCAAAAGACGGTGTCGGGGAAGCGGCCAAAGTCCTGCTCCAGGCAAGGACGACCCTGTTCGACAGTCTGAGCAAACACATAAACGAATATCCTGATATGAAACAGATGTTGTATACAATGCTGTTTCAGGGAGAACAGATTGCGTATAATGAGGACAATCACACCATAGAAATTGCAAATATGTTTGGATATATATCATGTGACAACATGAGCATCAAGATTGCAAACCGCATATTTGAAACACGTTTATATAATATGTTTTTATCAGAGGAGGAACTATCCAATGCGATGAGCAGTCTGGCAAAGCAGGACAAGAACCATTTCATTTCTAATGGCAGGCTCAATATGGAACGGGTATTGGAAAAATTCGTGGCATGTTTTCATGACATTTATGGCGCAAATAATAATAAATTTGTGGAGGAATATGGGCGCAAATTTTTCCTTTTGTACCTTCGTCCTATCATAAACGGCACCGGAAACTATTATATCGAGGCACAGACAAGGGATTCGCGGCGAACAGACATTATCGTGGATTATGCCGGGGAACAGTTTATCGTGGAGATGAAAATATGGCGCGGAAACGAATATAATGAGCGCGGCGAACAGCAGCTTGCAGATTATCTCGACTATTTCCACCAAAATAAAGGCTATATGCTAAGTTTTAATTTTAATAAGAAAAAAGAAATTGGTCTAAAAACGATTACAATCGGTGGCCTGACAATCGTGGAGGCTGTCGTCTGATGTACGGCAGCCTCCTTCGAGTTCAAAATGCTGAACGAAGTCCTTCCATTTTCAGCCATCTATTTTTCCCAGATACCGGTCTTTTATTCCGCCCTGATGAAAACCTGCATCTCTCCTTCCCCGCGGTTCGCCCAGGCATAGTACGGAATCCATTCTACTGTCGTTTCTTCATATTCCGGTTTCTTATATTCCGTGTACAGTCCGTTTCCGCAGGAGGCTTCACCTCCGCTGCGCGTTTTCCTTCGCAGCGCCCTGGTGGTCACACCCATCACGGACACGCCCCCAATCTTCCTCCTGTGGGCCACAGGCTCGGGGTCTGTCCCAAGGCGGTAGAGGTGCAGGTTCCCGCCGTTGTCCGCCTCTTCCATGCAGTACACAATCGGCCCCCTGGTCACGGCCACCTTCCCGATATCCTCGCGCACCCTGGCATCTGCTGCCATGACGCGCACCTCCATAGGGAACTCAAGCTCCAGGCGTTCGCCGTCCTTCCAGACCCGCTTTACATAGAGATAACCGTCCCTGATATCCTCGCCCTCCAGGCATCCCGCCTCTCCGTCTATGGTATAGGCATTGCACCAGCCGGGGATGCGGAGGGCAATGGTGAATTCCGTCTCCTCCTGCGCCCTCACCTCCAGCGCCACTTTCCCGTCCCAGGGGAATCCGGACGTCATGCGGATTTCCACCTTTCCGCCAGCGAACTCCTTCTCCAGCACACATCCGATGTACAAATGTACATACAGAGTGTCCTCCGACTCCGTACAGGCATAGGACGCGATAGAGCTCAGCGTCCTAGCGATATTGGGCGGACAGCATGCGCAGCCGAACCATTTCTGCCGCACAGGCTTCACATGGCGCTTCCTGCTGTCCTTATAGCAGGCCTCCGGCAGGCATTCCAGCGGATTCACGTAGAAGAAGCTCTTCCCGTCCAGGGCGATGCCGCTCAGGATTCCGTTGTACAGCGCCCTCTCCATCACATCGGCATACTGGCTCTGTGCTTTTATCTCCAGCATCCGCCTGGCGAAGAACACCAGCCCGATTGCTGCACAGCTCTCTGCATAGGCCGCATCGTTGGGAAGGTCGTAGTCAAAGGAGAAGATCTCCCCCATGCTGTTGGCCCCGATTCCCCCTGTGATATACATCTTCTTCTCCGTGATGTTCTCCCAGAGCGCCACACAGGCTCTGTAAAGGGAATCGTCCCCTGTCAGCCGCGCCACGTCCGCCATGCCGGAATAGAGGTAGACCGCGCGGACGGCATGGCCCACTGCCTCCTTCTGCTCCCGCACCGGGAGGTGGGCCTGGTGGTACCAGTGCCTTATTTCTCCCTCCTTGCCCTTCTCTACGGTCTCCGGGTGCTCTTCGTCATAGTAATACGGCCTGGTGCCTCTCTGCTCTATGAAGAAACGGCTAAGCTCCAGATATTTCCTGTCCCCGGTCTGCTCATAAAGCCGCACCAGGGCCAGCTCCGCCAGTTCATGGCCGGGATACCCCTTCCTCTTGCCCTCCTCAGGGCCGAAGCAGGAACCGATATAGTCCGCGTACCGCATGGCCGCCTGCAGGAGCTTGTCCTTCCCCGTTGCCTGGCAATAAGCCACCGCCGCTTCCGTCAGATGGCCGAAGCAGTACAGCTCGTGGTTGTCCCGCAGGTTCGTGAAGACATAGTCCATGTCGTTGATGATGTAGTAGGTGTCCAGGTATCCGTTCTCAAGCTGTGCGGCGCACACGGCATCGATTGCCTCGTCCACTGTCCCTTCCAGCTCCGAATCCGGGTGCTGGGTGAGGGAATACGCCGCGGCCTCAATCCATTTGAAGAAATCGCTGTCCTGGAACACATTGCCGTAGAACCTGTCGTCCTCCATGTGATTCCTGTCCTCGGGATGGCACCCGGAGACGAGCGGGCGCTTCTCTGGCACATAGGCCTCCCCCAGCTCCCTTCTCCTGGCGTTCAGCTTCCCCGCCGCCCGGAAATTGTGCATGCAGTAGCTGGGCTCAGCATCCGGGACTCGGTCGTTCAGCGCCTCCCACTGGTAAGGAATCACCTCCTTCCTTACCAGCTCCATCTTCTGTTTCCAGAAGGCGTCCGTCACCTGTACTCTCCTTAAAGAGACTGGGCGACTGTATTCTTTCTTGTCCATCTTCTCTCCTATCTGTGCGCTGCCGCACTGGCAAGCTCCTTACTCCATCAGGCCGTATTTGCGGAAAGTCTGCTCCGCATCCTCCAGAAGCTCCTGCCCGCCGCTGCTCAGCCAGTTCTCTACGAATCCATCGTAATCATCCGTCTCGCCCAGGATATATCTGCTCACGAACTGGCTCTCCACATTGCCCGCTTCTGTCTTTACAGTAGGATCTGGATTCAGGAAGCGGTAGTTCACGGACCAACGATCCATCTCCATGGCCTCATTCTTCAATTTCATCGCCCTTTCCGTCCAGATGTCCACCGCCTCAGTAGCGCCCAGCGTCAGGTTGGCAGGCCGGGATACGATGAGCTGTCCCCAGCTACAGGCATTGGTCTGTCCGAACACAGTGTTGGAAAAATCATCCTGCCATGCATATATGGAGCCATCATCATTCCGCACGAATCCCATCTGCTCCTCGATTCCCGCACCGAAGCGGATGTTCAGGTAATCGTCGCTCATCCCTGCGGTCTTCTCCAGGAAATCGCATATGATGTCCATCTTGGCGCTGTCTTCCGCAGTCTTGGCGGATACAGAACAGCGCGTCTCGGACAGCAAATCCAGCGCATCCAGTTTACCGCCGCACATGTCCATGATAGTCCAGCCGGTGGCAAGGGACTCGCTGCCTCCGCCGCCCGACGTCTCCATCATCAGCGCCTCAGGCGGATAATAGCATATGCCATAGGCTCCCTGGAACAGATTAGGCTTCCTCTCGTCCCAGCCCAGGGTATACCAGTCCGGGTCGATGACCTTCTCATCTACCATGCTCTTCGCGAAATCAAGGAACTCCTTATAGGATCCGTCCAATATCGGATGGCTCGCTGTATTCTCATCTGTGATATAGAAGCTGGGATTTCCATACATCATGAGGAGCTTTGCCACCTCACCGATTCCGCTTCCGCCTCCAGCAGCGGTAAAGCCATAGGTGTCATCCACACCGTTCCCGTCGGGATCGTTGAAGGTGAACGCTTTCATGACCTGCAGCAGCTCCTCCGGCGTGGTGGGCATGGCAAGCTCCAGGTTGTCCAGCCAGTCCTGCCTGATCATGAACGCCCAGATCTGTCCGCCGGGCATGCCGCCCACAGCCTTCAGCTTTCCGTCCTCCGTGGTGTAATAGGCTATCTGATCATCTCCCATGTTCGCCAGTACGGAGGGTATCTTGTCCGCATAGACATTCCAGTCATCCAGCAGGACGCCTTCGTTGTAAAGCATGTCCAACTGTGTGGCGGTGCCGAATCCAATCAAATCCGGCTCCGCGTCAGAGGTGAACCTGGTCACGAGCTCGTTCTCGCCCTCTCCCTCCATAGCGCAGGTCAGCGTCCAGTCGCCGCCGAACTTCTGCTCAATGTAGGCTTCATAGGGATCGTCCTGGGCCGGGGCCCTGGAGGTCCATGGATTCGTGACAAAAGCCTCTATCGTCACGTCCGATCCTTCCGCAGCGTCTTCCCCGCCCGCGGCATCCTCCTCTGCGGATTCCTCTTCCGCCTTCTCGGAGCTTTCGGCAGCATCGCTACTCTCAGCCTTGGAACTCTCCTGGCTGTTCCCTGAATCCTTGTCTCCGCAAGCCGTCATGACCATCGCCATGGCCGCTGCCAACGCCAGTATCTGCATCATCTTCTTTTTCTTCATAGCTTTTCCCTTTCTTTTATATTGACTCTTTATTTGACAGAGGCTCCGTCAGAGCGGCCGTCTCTGAAGAAGCTGTCGTGCACGCCGTTTTGCTGTCCCGGACAGCCATCAACCTTTCACCGCTCCCATGTATACGCCGGATGTGAAATATTTCTGTAGAAAAGGATAGACACATAAAATGGGTACTGTCCCTATCATGGTCACCACCATGCGCAGGGAGGTGGTGGTCTGCTGGTTCGCGGCATCCACCTGCATTCCGCTGTTTACATTGTAGCCCAGATTGGAATTCGTGAACATATTGCGCAGAAGGAGCTGCAGCGGGTACAGGTCTGTATTCTTCTGCAGATAGATCATGGGCTCGAACCAGGAGTTCCAGTGCCCTACCGCCATGAACAGCCCCAGCGCCGCCATGACCGCCGTGCTCAGCGGAATGGCGATCTGCACCAGCATCCTGAATTCGCCGCAGCCGTCAATCTCCGCCGATTCCATCACCTCTTTGGGCAGACCGGAGAAGAACTGCTTAAAGACCAGGACCGACCAGGTATCCACCATTCCCGGGAGTATCATCGACCAGAAGGTATCCACCAGCCCAAGTCCCTTCACTGTCAGGAAGGTGGGAATCATGCCCCCGTTGTACAAGACCGTGACCATGACCGCGAACAGCAGGAATCTGCGCCCCGGGAGATCCTCCTTTGAAAGCAGGTACCCCATGATCAGCGTACAGGCCAGCGTGACAGCCGTACCGATTCCGGTTCTGAGTATGCTTATGAACAGTCCCTTGATGTAGGTGTCATCTCGGAAAAGAATCCTTCTGTACCCCTCAAGCGTAGGCTTGAAGGGAATCACCATCAGGTTCCCCCTGGACATGTATTCCTGCTGGCTGGTAAAGGACAGCCCCATAACGTAGATTAACGGAAAGAGCGAGACCAGCACCAATATCGCGACGATTATGACAATGACTGCCTGGTATAGTTTTTCTGTATTTATCTGCCTTTTCTTCATTATTCCTTTCCCTCTCATTTCTGCCGTCTCTGCTGCGAATCACCAAATCCCCAGCCCGGCGAACTTGTTCGCCAGCTTGTTGCTATACTAAGCACCGATTGGATTTGCAGTAAATAGATATGCCCATTTAGGCCGCAT
>OFGG01000170.1_pt1 | contig 58300 bp, 47 predicted proteins | sample 1521701 | NCBI WGS metagenome assembly OFGG01 (sample SAMEA3504081, study PRJEB24116) | mouse gut metagenome | biome: mouse gut; feature: mouse-associated habitat; material: faeces | place: Denmark | collected 2011
GGAGAACAAGGGACTGTTTATGTCCCTGCTTCCAAACGGGAGGTGAAGGAAAAGAGAACGTTTGCCCTGCCAGCCGCCAATAAGGATATGCGCCGGATGTACGCCTACTTACTCAAAAACCGTCTCTTGGCTCGGAATGTAATCAGCGCCTTCGTCCGGGAAGGATTACTCTACGAGAGCTGCGAAAAGTTCAAAGGTGGAACCAGTGAATACCATAATGCTGTTTTTGTCGGAAAGAATGCATTTGGTATTGCTTGTCACGCTCACAAGCGCAGTATCAACAGTACCGGCAAGGCCTTCCGCATCAATGTGGAGGGCAGCGATCCCCGATGCAGCTTCCACCATATCGGCACTGATGACCGCCTCTATGTTTTTGAAGCTCCCATTGATCTGCTGTCGTTCGTCACGCTATATTCGGAAGATTGGCAGCGGCACAGCTATGTGGCGCTCTGCGGGACTGCGGAACACGCCATGATCTGGATGCTGGAGCAGAATCCCGGCGTCCGTACAGTCTGCCTCTGCCTGGATCATGATGCGGCAGGCATTGAGGCTGGCGGACGGCTGACAGACATCCTCTGGGAATGCGGATACGATGATATTGAAGTCCTCCAATCTGAATACAAAGATTGGAACGAGGACATCAAAGCCCGGCACGGTCTCCCCGCCCAGGCTGCAGAGGAACATCCGCAGCTCATTGTAGTGCCAGAGGTCTGCAATAGAATCGGTGCCTGTATGGCAGAACGTACTGCCACAGACCGTCTGGGGCAGGAGCTGGCATCTGCTTTCCGAGAATATGAAAGGAATATTTGTGCGGGTCGATTAGGGGCGGCAATGAACCAAATTGAATTAGCTTCCGCGCTGGCGCTGTTCGCCTATAGCCGAGAACTGCGCCAGATGGGTGAGCTGCGTTCCACAGAAGAATTGGTGGACGAGTTACAGTGCCGCATCCTGCCCCACCGGAATCGCGGTAACTTGAAAAGCCGCCGCGCCGAACTGGCGGGGCAGCTCCATAGCGTTCTGGAGAAAGCATCGGCTCCCGGGATCCGCAGCAAGGCGGAGAAACAGGAGCTGGCCGGTAGCTGGTTGGACCTGGCAGTGTCCTTTGCCAAAGTGCCGGTTAAATATGAGGCTGACATCGTAAAGCAGCAGCAAAAACAGGAACAAAAGGTATCACAACACGAAATGACAATGACCATGTAAAGGAGGAGTCAGTCATGCAGGAGAAAGAAAAAGCGCTGGAGGCGATCCGGAATCTGATTGCCTACTATACCAGCGATTTTCAAGTGGGAAACGGCTACACCGGCAAGCAGCAGCTCGTCTATCTCACGCCGCCCCAGGCGGAGATCGCTCTGCGATATGGAGTACCGATCGGTGTCCGTGCCAGTCACTATACGGTCATAGGAACCACGCCCGGAAAGCCGTTCCGCTATGTCACGATCTCGGATCTACAGAATCTGAAGCGGTGGCTTGCATTCGATTCCATGGAACCGCTGGCGAGCATCCACGCAGATCTGCCCCGGCGGGTCCAGCAAAAATTGCGGGAATTTATCCTGCAGATCATGGAGATCGAATGTCCGGAAAAGCTCCCGCCGCAGAAGCCGGCAGCTCCCATTCTTGGCCTGCACGGGGACATCTTCAATTTGCTGTGCATCACCAACCGAACGCTCCGGCAGGCCGGACAGATGGAGCAGGCCGAGGAGATGTGGCGGCGGGTACTAGAGAGCGGTGACAGCTACAAAGCGATTTCCATCATGGGCGAGTATGTCGAGTTCGATGAGGCGTATCCGTCAACAGCGGCGCTCAAAACAGGAGGATCGCGAGGTGATTTCCGTGTTTGATGTCCTGCAAGACACAACGCTCCCGCCGCAGATCTGGATATTGATTGGCCTTGGCGGCGGGCTGCTCCTACTGATCTGGTTTGCTACATCCAAATCAGGCGGTGGATCGCTGAACATCAAAAGCAAGGTCGTTGGCGATGGGCAGCATGGAACCGCCCGCTGGGCCTCACCAAAAGAAATCTCGCAGACATATACACGAGTGCTGTTCAAGGTCCCGGAGTGGCGGCAGGGAAAGGAACTGCCGAAAGTGCAGGGGCTGATCCTTGGCTCCACTGGGAAAAAGGGTAAGGTGACGGCGTTAATCGACAGTGACGATATTCATTGCCTGATGATCGGCGCCAGCGGTGTTGGTAAGACGGCATTCTTCTTGTACCCAAATCTCGAATATGCCTGTGCCAGCGGGATGAGCTTCCTGGCCTTGGATACGAAGGGGGGTGCGACACGTTCCTGACTGAAAAGGTCAGGCGTGGAGCCGAAAGAAACGAAGATTGAAAGGAGCTTCTGAAAAAACGGTTTCAAAGAACTGATTGTTCGACAGGTGGAATGACGGAGTAACACCCTGAAACGCCTGCTCTGATCCTCCGAATGGCATGACGGTTATCAAGGACTGAATTGTCATAAGCTCGGTGAAGTCGGCTGAGAGCGCATCCTAAAGACGCGAAAGCGGTACAGGAACAGCGAACCAGAGGTGGTCGAGTGCGTGATAGGCCGGGAGTCCAGCAATATCTATGGTTAGAATCGTGTGTGGAGACAACGCACATGAGACGTATCCTTGAGTGTACGGGTCTAAATAGTGTATTCGTCTAACTGGCGAATCTCACCAGCGAGTGAGGTCTGTGGGGATGAGTAAAACTCGCCCTTTATGAAAGTCCCTGCGCCGTTACAGGCGGCGGCAAGCAGACAGGCTTATAGAGGAGACCTAAGGGTATTGAATATGGATAGAACAATCGGAACGTGGAAAGCCGGCAGCGTGGAGAACTTGATTTCTATGAAGCGCCGGCAGGGAAAATCCTGCGGGATATAACCTGCCCTTATGCCGGGGAATGTGGTGGCATAGTACCGATGAAGCGGAGCTAATAAAGCCGTGGAGGGATAGCCACCAGTCAGTGTTCTACATTAAAGCAATTTTACAGTTCAAATGACACAAATCATTCTGCATAAGGTTCGAGTATGACTAAGAGAGGCAAAATCTTCAAGTAATTGGAGCAAGCCGACTTATGGCGGCCAAGAAACCAAAGAAAAAACAGTCCATACGCAACAACGAATATTATAACACCCAGATATGCTTTGACCAGCTCTATCAGGACAGTCTACAGGGAAAACGCTTCACACAACTGATGGATATCATAACCAGTGAAGAAAATATCATGCTGGCATACCGCTCTATCAAGAAGAACAAAGGGAGCAAGACAAAGGGTACAAACAATTCCACCATTGTCCAAATGGGAGAAAAAACCCCGAATGAATTGATTCTCTATGTTCGGAAAAGACTGCAAAATTTCCATCCTCATGCGGTCCGTAGGGTAGAGATACCAAAACCGGATGGGCGTTTACGCCCTCTGGGAATACCCACAATCGAGGACCGAATCATCCAGCAATGTATCAAACAGGTGCTAGAACCAATCTGTGAAGCAAAATTCTATAAGCACAGCTACGGATTTCGTCCGAATCGCAGCGCGCACCACGCCATTGCGAGAGCAATGTTTCTGGCGAATCAATCAGATTTTCATTTTGTAGTTGATGTTGATATCAAGGGATTCTTTGACAACGTCAATCACGGAAAACTGTTGAAGCAGCTCTGGACGCTGGGCATACAGGACAGGCAACTGCTATGTGTCCTATCCAGAATGCTGAAAGCGCCCATCGCTGGAACCGGCATACCAGAAAAAGGTGTACCACAGGGCGGAATCCTCAGCCCGTTATTGGCGAACGTCGTCCTGAATGAGCTGGATTGGTGGATATCCAATCAATGGGAAACATTTCAGCCTCATAAGCAATATAGGGGTCCATCGGAGCGATACAGGGCATTGAGAGCCACAGGCTTGAAAAAAGTCTTCATTGTTCGGTACGCTGATGACTTCAAGCTCTTTTGCAAAACAAGGAGCGAGGCGGAGCGCATTTATATCGCAACACAGAAATGGCTGATGGAGCGATTGGACCTGGAAATCAGCCCGGAGAAGTCCAAAATCGTCAATCTGAAGAAGCGGTGGTCGGACTTTCTGGGGTTCAAGCTGAAATTGCGTCCCAAAAGCGGGAAATGGGTGGTCAAGTCTCAAATGACAGAAAAGGCGTTTCTCAAGTGCAAGGATACCATCCGAACGGCAATCCGGCGGATAGGCAAAAATCCAAGTACGCCCAACGTTATGCAATTTAATGCCACCGTGCTGGGGCTGCATAACTATTACAAGGTCGCAACCTATGTGTATACCGACTTTGACCGCATTGCCTTTGATGTCAGAAAGAGCCTTCTATGCAGGACAAAAAGATACCGAAGTGAAACGGGCCTGAAAAGCCAGGCATTTCAGCAATTTTATGGAGACTTTCACGGCAAAATCTTCTATGTGGCAAAGCTTGCGCTGTTCCCTATTAACGGAGTCAAAACCAAGCCGCCGTTGTGTTTTTCGCAGGATATATGCGACTACACCAAGGCAGGCAGGGCAAAAATCCATGCGCTGCAAAATGCGGTAAATCCCCGTGCGCTGCGGCAGCTTATGGAAAATCCATTACAGAGGGCAAGTACAGAACTGAATGACAACCGGATATCTATGTTCGTTGCGCAGCATGGCAAATGCGCAATCAGTAAGGAGCCGCTGGCAGTGGGAAACATTATTGTTCACCACATTACGCCAAAACAGGCAGGCGGTGGAGATGATTATGCAAATCTTATCCTCGTTACGCCGGATGTACATCAGTTAATTCATGCCACAGAAGAAGAAACCATACGAAAGTATCTCAATAAGCTGGAATCCTGCAAGTTGAATATGGTTCGACTGAACAAACTGAGGGAATTGGCTGGCAACTGTAAAATTGCAAATAGGTAAACATTGATGGGGCGCCGTGTGATGGGAAACTATCGCGCACGGTGCTAAGCGGGGGAAAATCTGGAGATGACTTCAAAGGATTACCTATCGCAAAACCTCGCCCGGAACTACGGCGCCGTGGCCTCACAGCACTACGGCTACAAAGTGGCGGTGATCGACCTGCGCAACCCTACCAGGTCAGACGGATACAACCTCCTCACGCTCATCAACCGCTACATGGATATCTGCCGGGAACAGCCGTCCAATCTGGCGGCGAGAGCCAAGGCGGAGAAGTACGCCAAAATTTTGGCAAAGACCATCATAAACCCGGAGGGAGACGCCTCAAACTACGGGCAGAATGCGTTTTTCTATGACGCCGCCGAGGGACTGCTCACGGCGGTCGTTCTCCTGCTGGCGGAGTATCTGCCGCCCACGGAGGAGGCTCCCCAGGAGCGGCGGCACATCGTCAGCGTGTTCAAGCTGGTGCAGGATCTGCTGGAACCTGCCACGGGTGCGGATAAGGGCAAAAGTCAATTCCAGGTACTCATGAGCAAGCTGCCGTCTGAGCACAAAGCCAGATGGTTTGCAGGCGCAGCATTGAATACATCCGATCAGGCCATGGCATCCGTACTGTCTACTGTGCTGTCGCGATTGAACAGTTTCCTCGACAGTGAACTTGAGCAGGTGCTGTGCTTCGACAGTGCCATTGATGCGGAGAGTTTTGCCAGCAAGAAATCCGCTATATTTCTGATTCTTCCGGAGGAAGACCCCAGCAAAAACTTTATGGCGGGGTTGATGATCCAGCAGTTGTCCCGTGAGCTGTTTGCCGTTGCGGACGAAAATGGCGGAAAGCTGCAAAATCGTGTGGTATTTTTCTGCGATGAGCTGGGTACCATGCCGCCCTTTGACATTCTCCCATTGTTCTCCGCAGGCCGCTCCCGAAAGCTGACGCTGGTGCCGATTATCCAGAGCCTTGCACAGTTGGAGAAGAATTACGGCAAAGAGGGCGCGGAGATCATCCAAGACAATGTGCAGGATACGATCTTTGGCGGCTTCGCCCCCAACAGCCAGACGGCGGAGGTACTCTCCAAAGCCTTGGGAAATCAGACAGTGCAGGGTGGTTACATCAGCAAGGCGAAAGATGGTGTCAATCAGTCGCTCCAGATGATGGGACGTCCGCTCATGACCCCGGATGAGCTAAAAGCCATACCCAAGGGCTCGTTTGTGGTGATGAAAACCGGGACGAACCCCATGCAAACGCGGCTGCGGCTGTTCCTTGACTGGGGCATCACCTTCGGAAAAGCATATCTGATGCCGGATCGTGGTCAGCGGAAGGTCTACTATGCGGATAGGAAGGAGTTGGAGGAAGCGATTCTAGAAAAGCATCCGAAATCCGGTCCGGAGGCTACTTCCCAGGCTGCGCCAATGGGGTCAGGGCCACATCATCCACGGCAGGCACTGCGGCACGCAGAGGGGAATCCCTCCTCTCTGCGGGAGTGAGGTAGGGATGATGGGGTACTTTAATTCTATTTATTCCTCCGATCTGCCCCACCGGGCGATTGCAGTGTATATGTATCTCAAGGATCGCACTAACAAAGACGGAACCTGTTGGCCCTCCGTCCAGACGATAGCGCGGAAGATGCATCTCTCCCGCGCCACCGTGCAGCGGGCGTTAAACGATCTCTATGCGGCTGGCTATCTGTCAAAGGAGAGTCGCTGGCGAGAGAACGGTGGATGCACTTCCAATCTTTACAAAATCTGCGATAACTCATAGGCTTATAAACAGGACGCATTTCCACCAAGGGAGAAATGCGTCCTGTTGCTGATCCAGGGGCGGCCTCACAGCGCGGCACCAGGAAGGACTCACTTGAAGGATTTAGAACAGAGAAAGAACCAGGAACGGGGGCGACAAACGTGTGTTTGGTTTTCCGCTATTTAGCGCGTCCTACTTTTGAACGGATAAATAACTATTGCTTCCGCATCTCCGATAGATCACCTCTGCCAGCGCACTCATAATCGCGTTGTACTTATGCTGGTCCTCAAACAACGTGGTGTACGTCTCCTGAGATTCCATATAACTATCCTGGGCCGCATCACCGAACGCCTTGGGGAAGATATATTCCCTTGGCGAAACATGATAATGAGTCCGGAATGTCCTCAACATTTGCCTGTTATTGAGTTGATGCGCGAGGCTGCGGAGAAGCTGGGATAAATAGACGCCATCGGACAAAGCCTAGATAGTGTGCATTAGAAAATGGGCTGAGGTGCGATAACCTCAGCCCATTTTCTAATGCTATTTCTATCTTACTGTTCTTCCATTGCCGCCTCGGCATATTTAATCTCATCGAAGGCTTTCTTCGCAACAACACGCCTAAACCGCCGCAGGCACAGCACCAGAGCCATAATGGATGCCAAAACATCTGCCACTGTATGCGCGGCGGCAATACCAGTGAAGCCCTGCCACGCACTCAACACATAGAGGGAAGGGATGAGAATTGCTCCCTGCCGCAGTATGGACACCAGCGTAGCTGTCGCCGCGCTGCCAGACGCCTGCAAAAAGTTGCTGCTCAAATAATACAGCCCCAGCAGTGGTCCAGCCAGCAGCAACCATATAACCAACTGCTCCCCCATGGTAGCCGCTGTTTCTTCCCGCAGGAATACTCGGATCAAGCTCTTACGGATGAGACAGCAGATCACGGTAGAAGCAGCCCCCAGAAAAACTGTCAACAGAGCCAGTTTTTGCAGAATCTCCTTGAGTCGTGACAAATCATTCGCTCCATAGTTGTACGCCATTAAAGGTTGGACACCCATGCAGACGCCCATCTGCACCAGTGTGATCAGCATCGTTACCTTACCGGCAGCGCCCATAGCGGCAAGAGCTTCTGTTCCGTATGGATTCAGCAGCCGGTTGGAGAAAGTAGACGCAAAACCGGACAGAACGCCGCTGACCGCATTGGGCAGTCCTAACGCAAAAATATGTAGTAACGCCTGTGGCTCTCGCAAGGCGAAATGGGGATGCAGCGTAAGGATACCGGATTTGCGGAACACATACCACAAGTAGATGGAAGATGAGAGCATATTGCCCAGAACTGTGGCAGCCGCCGCCCCGGTCACACCCATACCAAAGCCCAGGATCAGCACCGGGTCCAACAACAGATTGAGTATCGTCCCGGCAAGGTTGCCCAGGAACCCGATTTTGACTGCTCCATCTGCCCGCAGCAATGGTGCAAACCCGGTACCAAAGAGCATAAAGGGAGTCCCTATAGCCAGTACACGCAGATAGGTTGCAGAGTGTTTCATCATTTCTGGTGTGGCGCCAAGTACAGGCAGCAGGGAATTGGCATACCCCAATAAAATAAGTGCTGCCGCTGTGCCGAACAGGATGCAGAACCATCCGCACAAGCTGGCGCATGTTTTTGCATGATCAACTTCTCTTGCTCCGGCTGCCTTTGCAATGGCCGCGCAGCCACCGACACCAACCATGGTAGCTGCAGCAGTAACCAGCGAGAAGATTGGACCTACTACCGATACCGCCGCTACTTGTACATGATCATGCAGCAGTCCCACAAAGAACATGTCAGCCATGTTGTAAAGCAGCATCACCAGAATAGACAGGACGGACGGTATGGCCAACGTCAGGATCGCGTTCCACACAGGTCTTTCTTTAAATAGTTCCTCGTTCCGCATACCGACCGTCTCCTGTTCAATATCGCTCTAATGTGCTTATAAAGCATCCAATTCTGCCAGCATCGCCTCCACAACCTGCTCCGGCAGTCCAAGTATAGGAGCAAGCGCCTTAAACGTCATGCCATAAGCAGGCTTAGCCTGCTCGTTCGCTGAGAAGCCGGGCAAATACTTTTCTACAACCGCAGCACCTGCCTCGTTTTCCAGGATGGCGGCGATGGTACTTTCCGCCCCCAGCTTTTCGCCTGTAACCAATTCCGGGTGTTTCCAATTTGTGATGTTCTGGTGCCCGGCGCTTAACGCGCCATCCACGGGGATAGCCGCGCCGGTGATATATCGCGCCATATCACTGGCCAGGAAAAGCGCCAGATATGCACATTCTCTGGGGTCGCCCATCCGTCCGGAGGGACAATCGGAAGCAAAGAAATCCATGGCCTGCTCCGGTGCATCGCCAAAGATGCTGGTTTTGGTATAGCCGGGGCAAATGGCGTTGACAGTAATTCCATATTTGGCGTAGTCCAACGCGGCGGCGCGGGTCATTCCGACTACGCCAAATTTGGTTGCGGTATACAGTGCCTGCCCGCGCTGCGGCATCAATCCTGCAATGGATGCAACATTGATTAGGAAGCCTCCCTGGCTGCGGGCCTTGAAAATAGCTTCTGCGCCGTATTTCATACCGGCGAATACTCCTTTGCTGTTGAGAGCGAAGATCTTCTCATACTCATCCAGTCCGTACTCATGCAAGGGGGTACCGCCCATGCCGATCCCGGCATTGCTGACGACGCCGTCCAGACGGCCATAGCGGGATACCGCGGCATCCACCAGTGTTTTGATCTCCTCCGGACTGCTGCAATCTGTGCGGACAAAGATGGCATCGCCACCCTTTTCGCAGATCTCATCTGCCACGGCCTGTCCCTGCTCCTGACTGCGGGCGGCGCAGACCACATTCATTCCGTGTTCTCCAAACACTGTGGCAATCGCCCTGCCAATTCCGCGGCTTGCGCCGGTAACGATTGCGACCTTCCCCTTTACGCTGCTGAAATCCATTGCTGACATCCTCCTAATTTTAGTGTGCAGATGGTCAAATATCGTGCATCTGTTGCTTTCTTCTGCTGCTTGTACTATACTGGACAGCACAGCGACAAATCAAGAAACAATCTTTTGGCATCTGCTAGATAATGTACACATAAAGCAGATCTGTTGATGAAAGGGACAGGATCATGAAAACTGATGCCCGTGTGCGATACACATGCAAAGTCATCCAGGATGCCTTCCTGGACATATTGAAGGAGAAGCCTATCTCCAGAATCACCGTCAAAGAGGTCTGCGACAAGGCGGAGATCAATCGGGGAACCTTCTATAAGCACTATCAGGACTGCTATGACCTGTTGGACAAAATTGAGGAGGAGGGGCTGCGGGAGTTTGAGAAGATGCTTGCCTCCATCGAAGCCGCCGGTGCGCAGGCGGCGCTGACGGCCATATTAAATACCCTGCGTGATAACAGCACACTGATCCAGGCTCTGAATACGCCAGCGAGCGGGCAGCGATTTATCCAACGGCTGTCAGGACGTTGCTTTCTCTACATGGAACAATGGCTCGGTCCTGTGCAGAAAGATGACCGTTCCATGGTAAGGCGGGATGCCGGTTTCGCATTTTTAGCGGGCGGCAGCAGCAGTGTGATCCAGCGATGGCTGCGGGATGGGATGCGGGAACCTCCGGAGGAGATCGCCGCCTTGATAATCGATTTTTGTGAGGGCATTGCGGCAAAATTTGCCATGCGCGGAGTTTAGGGATCTAAGGCATCGATCTCCCACACGCTGCTCATTCCATAATCAAGATAAATGATTTGCCCACTCATATAGCTAAAAATCTGGCTGCCGATGGCGACTAAAGGATATCCCATATCTTCCGGTTCAGCCCAATAGCCATTCCAACTGTCCAGAAACAGCGCCTCGATCACAGCCTTTCCTTCCTCAGCATTTCCGGAAGGAGACGTTCCCCGATTGAAATCGTCCGTCAGGCCGGTCGTCGTGTTGCCAGGATTGATGGCGTTCAAACGAATTTTTCGGTCAATGAACTCCGGTGCATGAACCTTGGCCTTCACATAGGCGCAAAGGCACTGCTTGGAAAAAACATAACCGCTGGCGATTTCCGTCGGGTGGTTTTCGTACCACGCAAGCGCGTCCTCATACGTCTGGGTATTGATGACCTCCATACAGCTGTGGAAATTGCTCTGCCAGTCAAATCCACCGGTAGAAGAAATGATGTTGACCGACCCCTGATCCGCTATCTTGCTCAGCGCCTTCTCCAGAAAATACTTGTGTCCCAGAAAATTCACCTTCTGTACCTCCATGGTATTGGAACCATCGCTGTTCAGGGCAATACCGTGGCAAAGGAACATGGCAAAGATATTGTCCGGAAGCACTTCCGCCAGCTCGTCAAGGTCTTTCTTCACACCAAAATCGGCGTACAGCACCTGTTTCACTGGGAAATCAAGCGCATTGTGACGTCCATTTCGCCGGCAGACCACATACACCTCCGCTCCCAGCTGAGACAGCAATCTGGCGGCGGCCCGGCCCATACCGGAAAACGCACCTGAAACAAGTACCTTCTTCCCGCTGTATCCAAATAGTTCCTGCGTATCCATAGTTACTTCACCTCCTGTGTTATGGCTGCGGGGAATACGGCGCACCGTATTCCCCGCAATGCTTATGCAAAAATCGCTCAGAAGCTGGTCCAGCCCCGGTCGCAAGTGATCACCGCGCCGTTGACAAAGGCGGATTCGTCGCTGGCCAGGAACAGCGCCGCATTGGCGATGTCCTCCGGCATCCCCATCTCAGGGGAGTGGGCCAGCAGGGCGCTGGTGCGGCCAAAGCCGAACTCATTGGCGGGAGGCATCACCAGAGGAATATCCGTCAGCACGCCGCCGGGAGCGATGGCGTTGCAGCGGATACCCTGCTCCTCGTACATGAAGACGGTATTGCGGGTGGCCGCCCACAGCGCCGCCTTGGAGGCGCAGTAGGCAACACCGGCAGTCTGGTGGACTGCGCCCACGGAGGTAATGTTGATGATGTTCCCCCGCTCCTCACCCTGGGCGATGAAGGTCTGTACCGCCTTACGCATGGCATAGATGGGGCCGTAGGTGTTCACCCGAAACAACTCGTGGAGCATCTCATCAGAGACGTCGCCTACCGCGGTGTTGTCATCCATAATGCCGGCGTTGTTCACCAGCACATCCAAGCGGCCAAATTCCTTCACTGCCAGGTCGATCATCCGCACGCTGGTCTCCGGATCTCCCATATCGCCCTGACAGGGGATTACCCGACCGGGGGCATCCTTCAAGGATGCCGACAGCTCCTCCAGTCGATCCAGCCGCCGGGCTACGGCGATGATATTGGCCCCCTCCTGAGCGAATCGTTCCACGATGGCATGACCCATACCGGCGGACGCGCCGGTCACGACGATGGATTTGTTCTCAAGACGCATGTTCTCTTCCTCCTTACAACCAGTGCTTCTCGGTGATAATGGCGGGAGAATCGTTGCTCCCCACGGTCACACGCTCGCCTGCGATAGCCTTCTTCGCTTCAATCACGGCGAAGCCGATATTTTTCTCCACGGTGTAGCCGTAGATCGCCGCACGGACGAAGCCGCAGGGTACGCCGTAGCGGTAAACGATCTCCTTCTGGGCAATGTCCTCGTAGGATTCCGCCAGATACTCCAAGCCTACCAATTTATACTTAGGCCCTTCCTCCTTGGCCTTTACAAGCGCGTCCTTGCCAATGAAATCCTTGTCCAGATTTACAGACCAATCCAGGCCGCACTCGTAGGGAGTCAGACCGTACATATCCTGCCGCAAGGCAAAGCCTTTCTCTACCGGCAGACTGCGAACATAGACCTCCAGGATGGTCAGCTCGGGGGCACTGAACTTGCCGCAGGCTGCCCGGACAGCGTCCTCCACCGCCTGCGTGTCCTCGATTTTGCAGTAGATCTCATAGCCCAGCTCACCGGTGAAACCGGAACGGTGGATCTGGACGGCAATGTCCCCGATTTTGTTGTCCTCCACTGCGAACCGCTTGAGGCCGTCCACGGGAGCGGCTACCAGAGCGTTCATGATTTCCAGAGACTTGGGGCCCTGAACGGCGTACATGTCCACTGTTTTCGTGATATCCTCGTATGAGACTTCCTCTCCGGACTTATGGGCGTCCGCCCATCTGATGAACTGGGGAGCGTAGAGGGTGGAGACCCAGTAATGCTCCTCGCCTGTATGCATGACGATCGTATCGTCAATGATCTTCCCGTCCTCATTGAGCATGGTGGTGTACTTGGTTCGTCCCACAGGAGTCTTGGTAATAGCGCCCACGAACAGACGATCCAGGAACTTCTCTGCATCCTTGCCTTTGACCTCCACCAGATCATGGGTCCAGCGGTACCAGCCAGCATTTTCACGGACGGCCTGGTGCTGTGCGCGCGCGGCCTTATCTTCTTTGAACAACATTTTCTGCGCCCTCCCTTCTTAAATCATCCGCTTGTCGATCTTGCGGCCTACGTTGATATACATATACTCATCGTCCTTGCCATCGAACCAGCAGGACCACTCCGGGGAAACCATGGTCTTCACCGCATTATGCCACAGCGTCTCATAGCCGGTGGTCAACTCGTCGATGGGGGCCATGGGGAAGCGGCCGTTGAAGGTCTCAGTATCCACCTTGATGACCACCTCGTCCTTTGTGAACCGCTCCAGCTCACAGGGAACTAGCTGGCAGTCCAGCACGTTCTTGATGTAGCCGCCCATGAGCCGGGGATCGTTCTTTCCGATCTCGTGAGGCACGCCCAGCCAGGAGCGCAGTCCCTCAATGGCGAAGGGCTCGATAAAGGCGTTCTTTCCGGCGGTGGAGAAGACGATCTTGAAAATGCGCTCAAACTCCTCGTCGCTTTCCGCCATATCCCGGATGGCGATCAGCGGGAAAGCGATGCACCATACCCAGCCCTTCTCCATGCACCAGCGGTAGGCCCACTCAAAGCTCTTTTCCTCGCCAAAAGCCTGGCTGTAGCAGTCGTTGCGGTGGATCTGGCCCTCCCGAACCATGCGCTCACGGGGCGTATTGTGGACGGGATCCACGGGCTGCTGCATGTGATCCATCCAGCCCTGCTTCTCCAGGCCGTACTTGTCCCGGCGCTCCGCCACTACCCGGCAGTGACAGTCGCCGCAGCCGCGGGCCTCGCACATGTTCAAGGCCACTTCGTTCTGACCATTACTGGCCAGGTCAAAGTTGGCGGTGAACATGGCGGTAGTCATGTTGCACAGCTCCGCGCCTACAATGTCCCAGGGGCAGGTGTCCAGCTCCTTCTCCACCCGGTCGTGGGTGAATTGGATGACCCGGCCCGCCATATTCTCATACTCGTCGCCGGAGTCGCCGAAGATGCCTCCCAGCCAGGCATCCTTCTTGCAGAATTCGGGGATGTTCCACTCATCGAAGAAATCCTTCAGGTACTCGTCGCTGCAGGCGGACATGTTCATCATGTAGGAGATGTCGCAGATCGCGCTGGTGCGCTTCTCAAAGTCCGGTTCCAGGATGCGCATGACCTGGAACAGATTGGCGCAGAACGATGCGATCTGCCGCACAGCATAGTCATACGCCTCCTTCTCCGGGATCAGCTTGCCCCAGACGGTCTCCACACACCGCCGGCTTTCCTGTTTGTCCAATAGTGCCATAGTCGTTCCTCCTCAATTCAATTCAACAGCATCGCCATTGATACATCAAATTATAGCGGTCAATGCGCCCTTCAGAAAGGCCACAAAGCGGCAGGATTTTTTTGCCCCAAACCGACCATCTATTGGGTAGGAAACTGTTCCTGCGGCTCCCGCAGGAGGCTGCACCTTTTGTTTATTTCGCACGATAGTCCGTGTGTCTGTCCTGACAAAATTGGGTGCTTTGGAGGATACCCGTCAAACCGGCCGGTTTTCTTTGACAAAATCCGACCGGTTTGACGGGTACAAAATTCAGCAATTTCAACAGCAACCATCTTGCCATCAAAAATGTTTGTGGTAAAATATCACTATACACAGTAGATTGTTTGCTGTGAAAGGGTGCGTGCATCATGAAACTGAACGTGGAAATCATCTTTGACAATTTGCGGGATCAGTTCCCGGTCCGGCTACTGGGCATCCGGGAAAAGGGCCTTCATCTGGGCCGCCCGGAGCACTATCTGGGCACGGGACGTACCTTCTACGCCGGGAAGCTATACCTGCTGCGGAGCGAGCAGCTGCCTAAACGACCTGCGATTGAAAAAGGGGCGGCCATCCTCTGTATTGGGAAAAGCATGTATCTGCCCTATTACCTGGAGCAGTGCGGTGTGCTCCAGATCACGGAGAAGGTGGAGCTTTCGCTGGTATTCAATCTCCTGACGGAGATCTACAACAAATACGATGCCTGGAGCGAGGAGTTGCAAAGCATCCTGAATACCAGCGGGCAGGTCCGGGATATGGCCTTGTGCAGTCAGAAGATTTTTGGCAATCCCATCCTGGTGCTGGACGCAAACTTCCACTTTCTGGTCCACAGCGACTACTCCGGCATCGGTCTGGCGGAGTGGGAGAAGGCCCTATTCCGCCATCCTGACGATGGGGACCTGCCTTTACCGCTGTTGAGCGAGTTCCTGGAACACGGGGAACTGTCCACGGATGAGACGGACGCCATGCTCATCAACATTCTGGACAGCAGCACCCTGTGCGTCAATCTCTTCCAGGACAAAGTCTACAGCGGCTGTCTGATCGTAGATTACCGCCAGCGGGAGCATCGGCCCTCAGACGATGCGCTGGCGAAATATCTGGCGGGTATGATCGAGCTGGCTCTGCGGCGGTACTCCTCCGCAGTCGCCGGGGGCCGCAGCTCCCTGCGCTCCATTTTGCAGGGGCTGGTGAACGGTCTGAGTGATATGGAGCAGAAGTGGGTGCTGGAGGGCCGGCAAAGCGGTCAGGAGTTCATCTGTACCAAAACACAGTTCAGCCGCCGTCTGGCCCAGCTGCCCATCGGCTATATGTGCAGCGTGGTGGAAAAGACCTTTCCCAACAGCGCCGCCTTCGAGCAGGACGGGGCCATCGTGTGCTTCGTTGAGACCGGCGCACTGCTGGAAAAGGGCAAAAGTTACCTCCAGGTGTTCCGGGAATATGTTACGCCTATGTTCGCGGCCTTGAACTTTGACATCGGCATCAGCGACCCCTTTCAGGACATTTACAGCGCCCAGCTGTATTACCTCCAGGCATGTTCCGCCCTGGAAAACGGCAGGATCTTTGCTCCGGGTGAGCATTTCTATTTGTTCCAGGACTACGCGCTGACGGAATTGATCACCAACGCCCTGGGCCGTTTTCCGTTGGAGCTGTACTATTCCGATGGCTTCCGGAGGCTTGTGGATCATGATGCGGCCTCCAATGTCAGCTATATTGAGACTCTGCGAACCTATCTGGAGAAAAATATGAGCATTACCAAGACGACCGCCGGTTTGTATATCAACCGCAGCACCCTCCTGGAGCGCATCGCCCGTATCAAGCGGGAGTTGGGAATTGATCTGCAAGATCCGGACGAACGCCTGCGGCTCCAGATCCTGCTGAAGGCCATGCAGATCCAGGAGGCCATGCAGAGCGGTACAACATAGAAAAACCGCTTCCCGCCGAACAGGAGGGAAGCGGTTTTATCATGGGCCTTCAGATCGCAAAAGGTGTCACTCGCCCAGGGCTTTCAGCGCGGCGTCGATCTCCTCCACCTTTTCCGGGCTCAGGCCCGCCTGGGGAAAGCTGGCCAGCTTGCGGAAGGTCAGTCCGCCCACCAGCTTCATCTGGGGGTTGGTCTTAAAGCCGGGGCTGAATTTCTCCAGCAGATCGGCCGCCGCCTCGTTCTTCATCAGCTCTTTTACCTTGGTATCAACAGAAAGCGCCATTTGTTTTTCCTCCTCATCAATATGTGCCGGATTTGCTCCGTGGTTTTATTGTAGCGTTTTCCGGCTGTTCTGCCTAGACTACAAAGCGTCCGAAATATCGGAGGGAAAACCGGACGGAGCGCAGGGCGGGAAGGTTCTGAAAACAAGATTGACTTTCCGCCCGCGGCGTGATACATTGGGGACAGATCAGGTAATTACCGCCGGGTAACGTCTGCTTTCATTCCGTCAGGCCATAGCAGGAATGGAGCCAGACGATTTTTATTTGTCAGGAGGTACCAACAATATGTTTCGAGAAATGCGGCGGAAAAAGCAGGCGCTGCCGCCGGAAGAATGCGCCGCCATTTTGACAAAAGGGACGAGCGGGGTGCTGGCCCTTTCGGGCGATGCCGGTTACCCTTATGCGGTTCCGCTCAGCTACGTTTTTGCTGAAGACCGACTTTACTTCCACTGTGCGAAATCCGGTCATAAACTGGACGCCATTCGGCGGGACAACAGGGCTTCCTTCTGCATAGTAGAACAGGATCAGATTGTCCCTGAAGCGTATACGACCTATTTTAGGAGCGTCATTGCGTTCGGTACTGTCCGCATTCTGGAAGATCCCGCTGAGAAGCGGGCCGCCATCGAAAAGCTGGCAGCCAAATATGCACCGGACGATACGGTGGAACACCGCGCTCAGGTAATCGACCAGGAGTGGGAGCCGCTGTGTATGCTGGAGATGGTTATAGAACATTCAACCGGCAAGGAAGCGATAGAATTGGTAAAGGCGCGCAAAAAAGGATGTGACAAATAGCATCGGCAGCCTAGCGAAAAGGTGCGGCCAAGTGGCGCTCACACAGCAAATCGGAGCGTTGCCCGCAAAAGCACCGCTCCGATCTGCTGCTATTATCCCCGCCAGGAACCCAGGTAAGCCAGACTTGGTTTAGGGGTACGTTTCTGTCCGCTCTGCCGGTCTACGGAGATAAGGCCGAAGGTCATGGAATAGCCCTTCTGCCACTCAAAGTTATCCATCAGGCTCCAATGGCAATATCCCTTCACGGGAAGGCCGTCCGCGATGCAGCGCTGCACTCCTTTCAGAGCTGTTTCGATAAATGCCACCCGACGGGCATCGTCTGCGGTAGCAATACCGTTTTCCGTCACGATCAGTTCACCCTTGAAATCTTCCGCCACTTTGTGGATCACGTGTTCCAGCCCCTCCGGGTAAAACTCATAGTCCATCTGCGTGGTTTCCGCCCCCCCCGGCACGGGCAGAGAGCCGGAGGCATCCATGCGGGTACGGGTGTAGTTCTGCACGCCCAGGAAATCATCGTCCTGAACAGCAGGCAGATAGTGGATAAATTCCTCCGTCCACTCCCTGGCCGCGTTTTCCTCTCCGCCGGGGAGGGCCTGGATGTCGTGGAGGCTCAGAGTCAGGCCCACCTTCACCTGGGGACAGACTTCCCGGATGGCGGCACGGGCGGCCTTATGTGCTTCCATGACCAGCTGGTCGCCGCGCTCTGTCCGAGGAGATGTGAAGTTTTCCGCCTTTTCCACGCCGAATACCCGCACACACTCCTCTGTAGCGGCTTTCTGATTGGCCATCATTTTCTCCAGGTTGATGCCCATCTGTACCGTGCCGTCTGTTTGTGCGGAAGCGGCCTTGGCCATCATCTGCTGCATGTACCGCCTGGCGATCGCCGCCACCTGTATCCCCATATTGGCTTCGTTGATGGTGCAGACATACTTTAACTCTCCGCCCAGACGCTCCATGATGTACCGGGCATAGCGGGCGAAGTCTGCCGGGGTGGTCTCCGCCTCCCAGCCTCCTTTTGAGATCAGCCACTTGGGACTGGTGAAGTGGTGGAGGGTGACGATGGGCTCTATACCGTTTTCTTTGCAGCAGCGAATGACCTTGCGATAGTGTTCCACCTCGGTTTCGTCAAATTTACCTTCTTCCGGTTCGATCCTGGCCCACTCAATGGAGAAACGATAGGCGTTCAGTCCAGCCCCGGCCATGAGTTTGATGTCCTCCTCATAGCGGTGATAATGATCTACCGCGTCCCCGCTGGGTTCCAGAAAACTGGTGTGTTCCATGTGTTCCTGCGCCCAGTTGTCGCTGTGGATGTTATTGCCTTCCACCTGATGGGCGGCGGTGGCTGCTCCCAGTAAAAAGTCCGGTGCAAATTTTTTCATGATGTAGCCTCCTTAAGTGTTTTAGGACATTTCTATTGGAGAGTCTATCGTATTTTTAGAATCAGCGGAACCAATAATTGATAAAAAGAGTTGAAAATTCGTTTCCTTTCCAAAAGAAAGCGAATTTTCAACTCTTTTTGTAGATTTTCAACCTCGCCGTCTCAGCGACAACCTCTATAATGAATGCAGAACACCCCCGAATCAGCCGGGAAATTAAATTATTGGAGGAAAACGATTATGGCAAGGCAATCAAAACCGACCCAAAGCGAAATCGACGGCGTCCAGTACCGCAAAGCGAAGCTCTGGCAGATCATCCTGTACGCCTGCAACGGCTTTGTAGGTATGAGCGTCTATTCCCTCATCGGCATGGCCAGCTACAGCGCCAGCATCGGCTACGGCGTCGGTACCATCGCGCTGGGGTACATCCTCACATCTACCCGTATTCTGGACGCAGTCACCGACCCGCTGCTGGCTTTTCTTTACGACAAGGTCAATACCCGTTTCGGCAAGTTGCGGGTACTGTTGGTGGGCGGATTCCTCATTGAGGCCGTGGCGCTTCTGTGCATGTTCAACTTCATGAGCAGCAAGGGCTTCGGCTGGGTGATGTTTACAGTCCTGTACGTGATTTACATCATCGGCTACACCATCACTAATATGACCGCCCAGACCATTCCCGCCATCATGACCAACGACCCCAAGCAGCGGCCCCTCATCGGCGTGTGGACCACCGCCTTTAACTACCTGGTTCCCATGACCATGATGATCGTGTTGAACATGGTGCTGCTGCCCATGTTTGGCGGACAGTACAACCAGGCGTTTCTCTCCGCCGCGTGCTGGGTGTGCATCGGCATGGGCGCGGTAGGCATTGTGCTGGTGTGCATCGGCGTCAGCGCCTTTGACAAGCCGGAGAACTTCACTGGTGTCAGCAAAAAGCGGGAACCGTTGAAGATCAAGGACATGGCTTCCGTTCTGAAGGGCAACCGCCCCCTCCAGTGCTATATCGTTGCCCAGGCAACCGATAAGTTGGCTACGCAGACCAATTCTCAGGCCGTCATCAACACCCTGCTTTTCGGCATTGTTATCGGCAACATGGGGATCGCCACTACCTTACAGGCAGTGAGTATGCTGCCCTCTATCTTGTTCGCTATCGTAGGCGCCAAGTACGCGGGGAAGTTCGGCAGCAAGAAGACAATCGTCACCTGGAGCACTATATGTATGGTCATAGCAGCGGTCACAATTTTGTTCTTTGCTGTCGGTGACCCCAGGCAGATCGCCGTTATGGGGCCCATGATGATCCTTTACATCATCCTGAACCTGTCTCTCAGCGGCTCCATGATGTGCATCACCACTGCCAGCAACGCCTTTATGGCGGATGTCATCGACTATGAACTGGATCGTTCCGGCAAGTACGTCCCCGCTGTGGTTACAGGCGTCTACAGTCTCATCGACAAGATCATCTCCGCTTTCGGAGCTGTCATTGCCACCTCCTGCGTGGCCGTCATCGGCTATACCACTTCTCTGCCTCAGCCCGGCGACGAGATGACCACAGCGCTGTTCTGGATGACCATGTTTGTCAAGTTTGGACTGCCGATCCTTGGCTGGCTGGCCACCCTGGCCGCCATGCGGTTCTGCAAGCTGGACAAGGCGGAGATGGTGGAGGTGCAGAAGCGGATCGCGGATAAGAAAGCCGCTGCCCGGCACCAGGTCATTGAAGAAAATTTGAAATGATCACCGCTTCTGTTCACGGAATTGAGTGGGGGTCATACCGGTGATCTCCCGGAATGCCTGGCTGAAGTAGCTGCGGGTAGCAAAACCCAACTGTCCTGCGATCTCCAGTATGGACAGATCCGTGCTTTGCAGCAGCAGCTTGGCCCGCTCCATCCGGGCAAATTTGATGTAGTCATTGATGAAATACCCCGTTTCCTCTTTGAACTTCCGGGTGATATAATATTCGCTGTAGCCTGCCAGAGCAGCCAGATCAGAAGCGCGGATCTTCTCCCCCAGATTCATTTCGATATAGTCACAGCATTTCTGTACTGCTTCCGAACGGGCAGGATCGCTCCGGCAGCGATGGACCCGGCGGATAAAGTCATCGTACATCATAACGGATATGGCGGTAAGCTCATCCATTGTCTTTGCATTTTCCGCATTCTGGATGTAGGCGTCCCCAAGGGAGTAAGCTTCCTCAGGGGACAGCCCGCCCTCCATGGCGGCCCGGCAGACGATGGAGCAGAAAACGATCACGGAGGTCTTTGCCTGCCGCAGGGGCGCACCGCCCTGGAGCGGGACGCCGTTGCTGACCATGGAGGAATGGTGAAAAGCGGTTTTGTAGTTGAGATCACCGTTGCGCACCATCTGTAAAAGTGCCCGTTCGGTATTCCATACGATATAGCGATCGCGGTGGAAGCCTGATCCCTGCCTGCCGGCAGAACTGGGAGAAGCGTTCAGGATGCTCAGATCGTTGGCCTGTAAGTGTTTTCCCGTCAGACAGTAATGGAGCATCAGAATGTAGCGGGAGAAGACGACATGCTGGGAAACCGGCACTTGGGCAAGGCTCTGCATAAAGCGGGATTTCCAGGCGATAGAGACTTCCGAACCCTGGTAAGACGCCAGTCCGTCCTTGATTTGCCGGACGGCGGTATCGGAGAAGAATACCGGCCCCAGCACATACGCCCGGACGAACCTCCCTTCCCGCTTCTCGAAGGCTGCGCCCCATATCAACCCCATCTCTGTGCCCAGCAGTACCGGCGCGTCCTGGGCGGCGGCGTAAGTCAGCATCCGGGCCCGGGAGCCGGAGAGGGAGAATGCGGTGTCGAAGATCGCCGCCTCCGGACAGTTGGAGGAAAGCAGGTTTCCCTCCCCGTCATACTGCCACAGACTGATCTCCCCGCCGCAGCGTATGAGCTCCTGAAACAGTTCAATATTCTGCGAAACATCCATACTTGAGCCCCCCTTTGCACACATCATATCAGAAAATACGCTTCTTTTCAACAAGGAGGAACCATATGCGAACCATTATGCTGCTCAACACCGGCTGGACCTTTGTCAAGACCGCCGCCGGCCCGCTGGAGGCCGCCAAGGCATCCGGCGAAACCGTAACGCTGCCCCACACCTGGAACGCCGCCGACGGCCAGGACGGCGGCAACGACTATTACCGGGGGACCTGCTGGTATGTCCGTGAGCTGGACCGCCCCGCTCTGGAGGAGGGCGGCGAAGCCTGGCTGGAATTTTCCGGAGCCGCCATGACGGCGGAGGTGTACCTCAACGGTGAAAAACTGGCCCGCCACGAGGGCGGCTACTCTGCCTTCCGGGTGGACCTTACCGGATGTATGCGTGAGAAAAACACCCTGGCCGTCTCCGTGGACAATAGCGATAACGACCGGGTGTACCCGCAAAAGGCGGATTTCACCTTTTACGGCGGACTGTACCGGGAGGTGCGGCTGATCTGCGTCCCGCGGGCGCATTTTGATTTGAGTTACTGCGGCGCGCCCGGGATCAAGGTAACGCCGGTGGTGGATCTGGAGAAAAAGTCCGCCCAGGTGATCGTGGAGACCTGGCAGACGGGCGAAGGAGATGTGACCATCGCCGCGGCGGGACAGTCCAGAACGGTCTCTCCGGTGGACGGCCATGCCCAGGCGGTGTTTACCATCGAAAACGTCCGGCTGTGGGACGGCGTGACAGACCCGTATCTCTACACCGCCGCCGCCTCGCTGCCCAGTGGGGATCAGGTGTCCGCCCGGTTCGGCTGCCGGAAATTTGAGATCGATCCCCAGAAGGGCTTCCTGCTCAATGGCCGCAGCTATCCTCTCCGGGGCGTCAGCCGTCATCAGGATCGGAAGGGGGCGGGCAATGCCCTGACCATGGAGATGCACCGGGAGGACATGGCCATCGTCCGGGAGATCGGGGCCAACACCCTCCGGCTGGCCCACTACCAGCACGCCCAGGAGTTCTATGATCTTTGCGATGAAAACGGCATCGTGGTCTGGGCGGAGATCCCCTACATCACCATGCATACAAAAAACGGCAGGGCCAACACCCTCAGCCAGATGGAGGAATTGGTGGCTCAGTGCTATAACCACCCCAGCATCGCCGTTTGGGGACTCTCCAATGAGATCACCGCCGCCAGCGCGGTGGATGAGGATCTGCTGGAGAACCACCGGCTGCTCAACGAGCTGTGCCACCGCATAGACAAGACCCGGCCTACCACCATGGCGGATGTGTTCATGCTGGAGACGGACAGCCCCATTCTGGACATCCCGGACGTAAACAGCTACAACCTGTACTTCGGCTGGTACCTGGGAGAGCTGGAGCAGAATGAGGAGTTTTTCGACGAGTTCCATAGGAAGTACCCCGACCGCTGCATCGGCTTTTCCGAGTACGGCGCGGACGCCAACCCCCAATATCAGTCCGCCGCTCCGGAGCGCGGGGACTACACAGAGAGCTATCAGGCCCTCTACCATGAGCACATGCTGAAGATGATCGAGGAGCGGCCCTGGCTGTGGGCGACCCATGTGTGGAACCTGTTCGATTTCGCCGCCGATGGTCGTGACGAGGGCGGCAAGCACGGGGAGAACCAGAAGGGGCTGGTCACCTTTGACCGGAAGCTCAAGAAGGACGCCTTCTACCTCTACAAGGCCGCGTGGAACAAGACGGAGCCCTTCGTCCACCTCTGCGGCAGCCGGTATGTGGACCGGACGGAGCCGCTGACGGAGATCAAGGTCTACTCCAACCAGAGCGAGGTCAGTCTTTATGTGGACGGCCGCCTGCTGGCCAGTCAGGAGGGGAGGACCGTATTCCGCTTCCGCGTGCCCATCACTGGCGAACACTCTATCGAGGCCCGTTCAGGAGATGTATGCAGTATCATGCTGGTACGAAAGGCAGAGGAATCCAATCCGGAGTACATCTTCAACAAGGAGGCCAGTGCCGTCACCAACTGGTTTGACCAGGAGATCGATCCCGGCTGTTACTCCATCTCCGATACTCTGGCAGAACTGCGCTCCAACCCGGAGGCAGGGGCAATCATTGACCGGATGATGGCCCAGGCGTCCGCCAGCCGGGGCGATGTGGCGGAGAGCGTGAAGGACAATCCCGCCCTCCAGCGGATGATGGGGCGCATGACCCTGGTAAGCCTGCTTAAGCAGGCAGGGAATATTGATGAAGAAAGCATCAAACAACTCAACCGCGTTCTCCAAGGTATCAAAAAGGCAAATTGAGGAGGAGTACATTATGGAGAAATGGATCTGCAATCCGCTGGATCTGGAATACCGCTATCAATACCGCACCAGTCTTATGGGCGGATACTCCCTGGCGCGGGAGGCGGCGGATCCCACGCTGCTGCTGTTTCGGGACACTTACTATCTGTTTGCCTCCATGTCCGGTGGATTCTGGTACTCCGACGATCTGGCGGACTGGAAGTTCAAGGAGACCCCGGAACTGCCCATCTATGACTACGCTCCGGATGTGCGCTCCATCGGCGGGCGGGTGGTGTTCAGCGCCTCCCGGCGGGGAGAACCTTGTACTTTCTACGCCAGCACGAACCCGCTGACGGAACCCTTCCAGCCCCTAACCACCCCCTTTGATTTCTGGGACCCGGATATGTTCGAGGATGATGATGGACGGGTGTATTTTTACTGGGGCTGCACTAACAAGGAACCTATATGGGGCATTGAGATTGACCCCAAGACCATGCTGCCCATCGGGGAGCGGCAGGCCATGTTCGGCGAGGATGAGGCACATCATGGCTGGGAACGGAAGGGGGAGAACAATAATCTCTCCGAGCCGGTCACAGAGATGGAGCGGCTCATCCGGCAATATGTCGGAACAAAACCCTTTATTGAAGGCGCATTTATGACGAAGTATAGGGGGAAGTATTATCTGCAATATGCCGCTCCCGGTACGGAGTGCAACGTATACGCCGACGGCGTGTATGTCTCCGGCAAACCCCTGGGTCCCTTTACCTACCAGATCCACAATCCTTTTTCCTCCAAGCCCGGCGGATTCATCACCTCGGCGGGACATGGGAGTACTATCCAGGATAAGTACGGCAACTGGTGGCACGCCTCCACCATGCGGGTCAGCGTCAACGAGAGCTTCGAGCGGCGGATAGGGCTGTTTCCCTGCGATTTTGACGAGGACGGGATGCTGCACTGCAATCAGCACTTCGCGGATTATCCCTTTATTCTCCCGGAGGGCGTTCGGACGGATATGGACGCTGCCGCTCCCAGGCTGCACTTGTTGTCCTGCCGGTGCAAGACGAAAGCGTCCAGCGCTCAGGAGGGCTTTGGCCCCGAGCTGGGGACGGATGAGAATATCCGTACCTGGTGGGCGGCGAAGGAGGAGGATGCCGCACCTTGGTATCAGGTGGATCTGGGCGCGGTGCGGCAAGTCACGGCGGTTCAGATCAATCTGGCAGATCACAAAATGCCTGCTCAGGATGTCCCGGCGGAGCAGATGGTCCCCAACCAGACCGGTGCGCGCCATATTTTTGTGCAGGCACAGAAAACAGGATATCTGCTGGAGGGTTCGCTGGACGGTGAGAAATGGTTCGCACTGCTGGACACCCGAAATGAGGGCAGCGACCGGGCTCACCGTTTCTGGATGCCGGAGAAGGCGCTGGAGGTGCGCTATCTGCGGCTGCGAGATTTTGCGATCCCCTTTGAAGGCGTACCGGCGGTCAGCGGACTGCGGGCCTTTGGCCCCGCCCAGGGGGATGCGCCGGGGCAGGCGGACGGCGTGACGGCGGTTCGCAGCGGAGACGGCTTGAACATTCTGCTGACATGGAACGCCGTGCCGGGAGCAGATGGGTACAACATCCGATACGGCATTGCGCCAGAAAAGCTGTATAACAGCTGGCAGGTCATCGGCAGCACAGAACTGGATCTAAGCATGGTCAATGCCGGGCAAACCTATTACATCGCCGTGGACAGCTATGGACCGGGCGGTGTGACGGTGGGCAAAGTTTTTGAAATAGAGGGGTAAAACGTTATGAGCCGAACTGAAAAAGGTTCAAAAAAAGGAAAAATTCTAAAAATCGCTGTCCCGACGGTTGCCGTCCTTTTGGCAGTTCAGTGGACATTTATCGGTTGGCGGTACAACTTCGGCCCCATGAAAGCATTAGGAGAGAAACGATTGGCAGCTATGTCCGGCAATGCCGCCGAATATGATTTTACTCAGCTTCAGAGAATGGACAGAAGTCCCTTAGACAACAAAACAGTCCTTTTCCTGGGTTCCTCTGTTACAAATGGTGCATCTTCGCTTCACAACTCTCTGCCGGAATATTTTTCTTTCAGAATGGGCTGTCAAAGCATCAAAGAGGCGGTAGATGGAACCACATTGGTGGACAACGGCGCCAAATCATATATCCAGCGGATGCTGAACAACGTGTCTGCATCGGAGCAAATTGATTTGTTGGTTTGTCAGCTTTCCACAAATGACGCTTCCAAAGAAATGCCTTTGGGAGAATTAAGCGATGGAAAATCATTGACAGACTTCGATACAGGAACGATTACCGGCGCTATTGAATACATTATTTGCTACGCACAAGAGACCTGGGGCTGTCCGACAGTATTTTATACCAATGCCCGTTTTGACAGCGAGGCTTATGCCGCTATGGTGGCAAGGCTATTAGAAATTCAAGAAAAATGGGGCATTGGCGTATTGGATATCTGGACAGATGATGTGTTCAATGACATTCCTGAAGATAAGCGGGCGCTATATATGTATGACAAGATCCATCCTACCAAAGCCGGATATCGGGATTGGTGGGGACCAGAGTTAGAACGGCAGCTTATGGAATTCTTGATGAACGTGGAGGGGTGACGATGGCGGTCAAAGCGGTCCAGCAATTCATGCTGGGAACGGTGATGAACAATGAAGCCCAAGCGCGGGACACGATGCAGAAAATGAAAGCCGCCGGATACGATGGCATCGAACTGTGCGGGTTTATGATCCATCCTGCGGGACTTATGGTGCGGCTGATGACTAAGGCCGCCGGTATGCCGGTGGGTAAGGGCGGCAAGCTGGACTGGAAGGGCCTGGTGAAGGACTCCGGCTTACAGGTGGTCAGCCTTCATACGGATCTGGGCAGCGTGGAACGGGACCCCGCCGCCGTCGCTGCAGAAGCCAAGGATTTCGGAACAAAATACGCGGTCATCACGGGCATGTACCGCTTCGCCTACGGCGAGGAGAAGACAGTACGGGATCTGGCGGAGCGGCTGAACAAGGCGGGGGAAGCTGTGCGGAAGGAGGGCGTTTCCCTCCTCTACCACAACCATAACTGCGAATTGCAGCGGGTAAGTTCGACCCGGCGGGGATACGACATCCTGCTGGAGGAGACAGACCCGGCGGCGGTGAACTTTGAATTTGACAGCTACTGGTTTGCCGAAGGCGGCGCTGATCCGCTGGAATGGATGGAGCGATTGGGAAGCCGGATGAAACTGTGGCACATCAATGACCGGGGCGCACGGCTCGCCGGCCCCACCATGACGCCCATCCTGAAAACCGACAGCGCGGAGCTGGGGACGGGGAATATGCCTCTGGAGGCTCTGGCAGAACAGGCGAAGAGGGCCAATGTGGAGGCCGTGGTGCTGGAGAGCCACCGGAATTGGGTGGAGAAATCGCCGGTGAAGAGCTTCCAGGTCAGCGCAGAATTTCTGAACGGGCATTTTTGAGGAGGAGAAATATGTCTGATTTGAGGTCACATTTTATCACGGTTGAACGTCCTTTCAAGGAAGGAACAGTAGAAGTTTTTGAGCAGCGCATCCCTGCCGCCGGGGTGGAACGGGCAGTTTTGAGCATCACGGCGTTGGGAGTGTACGAGGCAGAGCTGAACGGGAAGAAAATCGGCGATTTGCTGTTCACGCCGGGATACACCTATTATCCGAAGGATCTGCACTATCAGGTCTATGATGTGACGGCGCTTCTGGCGGAGGAAAATTTGCTGCGGGTCTACCTGGGCCAGGGATGGTACTGCGGACGTTTCACCTGCGACAACAAGGTCCAGATCTATGGTGAGCGTCCGGCGGTATCCTGGGTGCTGCGGATGGAAATGGCGGATGGGAGTGTGTGCCTGTCCTGCTCTGACGATGAGAGCGTAAAAGCGGTACGCAGTCCTTATGAATATGCCGGATTCTATGACGGAGAGATCTGCCATGCGGACGGCGGGCCGGACAGCGTGATCCAGCCGATCCCCTATACGGGGCCAGTGCCGGAGGTACTGGAGGAAAGCGCTGCCGGGGTAAAGATCCAGGAAGAGATCCCTGTTCAGACTGTCACAAAGGCGGGAGACGCGACCATCCTTGACTTCGGTCAGAATTTTGCGGGGATCATTGAGATCGACCCAACAAAAATGACCGACAGTACGCTGAAGCTCCGCCACGGTGAGATATTGAACCCGGATGGGACGCTCTATACCACCAATCTGCGGAAAGCCAAAGCGGAAACGGTCTATCATAAGGGCATATCCACGGATAAGTACCGCCCCCGGTTCACCTATATGGGCTTCCGATATGTGGAGCTCACCGGCACAGACTACGAACCGGGCCTGTTGACCGCTTACGCTGTTTATAACGAGATGGAGCGGACCGGCAGCTTCTCCTGCGACAATGCGCTGGTGGATCAGTTATACCGGAATCAGGTCTGGGGGCAGAAATCGAACTATGTGGAAGTCCCCGCCGACTGTCCCCAGCGGGACGAGCGCATGGGCTACACCGGCGACGGGCATGTCTTCGCCCTGACGGGGGCGTACAACTTTGACACGGAAGCGTTCTGGGCCAAATTCCTCAAGGATATCCGGTACAGTCAGATGGATAACTCCGAGGGCTATGTAGCCCCCACCATCCCCGCCCAGGGGCCGGCCGGGATCGGCTTTCTGACGATGCTGGGCTGGGGGAACTGCGTGACCATCGTGCCGGAGATGCTGTACTGGCAATATGGGACAGACAGATATCTCCGGGAGCAGTACGAGAGCATGAAGACCTTCGTGGAGTGCGAGATCCGGAAGATGGGGGACGCCGGTCTATGGCTGGCCCCCAATCTGGGGGACTGGCTGACCATGGGGAAAGATGTGGCCTTCATGGCCATGCACAACGGGCCGGTATCCAACGCGTTCATTGTGAACGATCTTCGGATCCTGGCCTGGACTGCGGAGCGGTTCGGAAAAACAGGGGACGCAGAACGATATGCAGCCCAGCTAGAGAAAACCCGTAAAGCCTATCTGTCCGCTTTTGTCAAGGACGACGGCACGATGACGGACGACTACCAGGGCGCATACATCATGGCGCTGCGGTTTGTCATTCCAAGAGGAGAACTTTGGGATAAGGTTTTTGCTAAGCTGGTGGATAAAATTCACGCCGAGGGGATGCAGACCGGCTTCTTTGCCACTGAGCATCTCCTGCCGCTGCTGGCGGACAACGGGGAGGCGAAGCTGGCCTTCGACCTTCTGCTCCAGGAGGAGTGCCCAGGCTGGATGTATCAGGTCAAGCGGGGGGCGACCACCGTATGGGAGCGCTGGGACGCGCTGCGGCCCGACGGCACGGTGAATGAGAGCAAAATGTCCGATGACAACATGGTGTCCTTCAATCACTACGCTTTCGGCAGCGTAGGGGAGTTTTATTATCGGTATATTCTGGGGATTCAGCCTCTGGAACCTGGATTTTCCAAGGTGCGGATCAGGCCCTTTATGGACGAGCGGCTGGGAAGCGTCAAGGGCAGCTACCGCTCCCGTGCCGGGGAAATCGCGGTTTCCTGGCAGATGCAGGACGGGATCGCGATGCTGGAAGTGGTCACACCGATGCCTGCTGAGATCGTGCTGCCTGACGGGGAAGTGAAGCAAGTCCTGGCAGGAACATATCAATATCAACAGGCATTGTAAGGGGGATGCACAGATGCGGGCATTTCTTTCGGAGAATTTTCTCTTGACTACTGTCGCTGCGCAGACGTTGTACTGCGATCATGCCTCAAAGCAGCCCATCATCGACTACCACTGCCACATCGACCCGCGGGAGATCTACGAGGACCGGCAATTTGATGATCTCTCCCAGCTGTGGCTGGGAGGAGATCACTACAAATGGCGGCTTCTGCGGGCCAACGGGGTGGAGGAGAAGTACGTCACCGGGGACGGAGACGGCTGGGAGAAGTTCCGGCGATTCGCGGCGGTGCTGCCGAAGGCCATCGGCAACCCCATGGTCCACTGGTGCCACCTAGAGCTGAAAAACTACTTCGGCTGGGAGGGCTTCCTGTCGGAGGACACCGCCCGTGAGGTCTGGGAGCTCTGCAATGAGAAGCTGCAAAATGGCCCGGATCTCACCGCCCGTGGCTTCATTCGCCGCAGCAATGTGGAGATGATCGGCACCACGGACGATCCCTGCGACAGTCTGGAGTGGCACAAAAAACTGGCGGCAGATGAGAACTTCCCGGTAAAGGTCTGCCCCACCTTCCGCCCGGATAAAGCATTGCAGCTCCACAAACCAGGCTTTGCGGCGTACATTCAAAAGCTGTTGGAGACTGTGGGCTATCCGCTCAGAAACATTGAGGACGTGAAGCGCGCCCTGTCGGATCGCATTGCCTATTTTGCCGCCCACGGCTGCCGTGCGGCGGATCACGGGCTGGATCACGTCAGCTTCCGGCGTCTCCCGGAGTCCACGCTGAACGCAGCGTTCCAGAAGGTTCTCTCCGGCGAAGCTCCCACCGTGGAAGAAACCGAAGCGTGGCAGACCGAGCTGCTGCTCCACTGCGCGGTCGAGTACGCCCGGCGGGGACTGGTGATGCAGCTCCACTACTCCTGTCTCCGCAACCCCAACTCCCGGGCCTTCGCGGAGCTGGGACCGGATACCGGCTTTGACTGCATCGCCCTCTCGGACAGCGGCGGAGCGCTGGCGAAGCTGCTGGACGAGCTGGAGAAAACGGACACCCTGCCCCGCACCATCCTCTACAGCCTCAACCCCGGAGACAACACGTTCCTGGACACGCTCATCGGCTCCTTCCAAGGCCCCGGCATCCCCGGAAAACTCCAGCACGGCAGCGCCTGGTGGTTCAACGACAACAAAACCGGTATGACAGAACAGCTCACAAGCCTTGCTGATCAGAGTCTGCTGGGGAACTTCATCGGGATGCTCACTGATTCCCGCAGCTTCCTCAGCTACGCCCGGCACGAATATTTCCGGCGGATTCTCTGCAATCTGCTGGGCAGTTGGGCCGAGAGCGGAGAGTATCCTAATGATCCGGCCCTGTTGGGCGGTCTGGTGGAGGATATATGCTATAAAAACGCGAAACGGTACTTCAATTTATAAAAGAGGGTAACAAAATGGATTTGAAACTGCGCGCAAACTGCCGCTACGCTATCGCCTGCCCCACCAGCATGGGCGTGCGGATCACCCCCGAGGACCGCATGGCGGTCCATAACAGCACCCGCTTTCTCATGACCTCCACCAGCGCGGAGACCAACGTGCTGAACGTGGCCTCCTCCCTGGGCCGCGAGTGCCTGGCCCTGACCAAATTTGTCAAGGACAGTCCGGTGGCGGCGTTCATCAAGGCCCAGCTCCGTGCCCGAAACATCCGCTATGAGGGCGTCGAGGTGGAGCAGGGCGGCCCTTGGGGCTACCGCCACCAGTTCAACGTGGCCGACAGCGGTTTCGGCCTCCGGGCTCCCCGTGTCTGGAACGACCGGGCCGGAGAGGTGGGCCGGACGCTGAACGCTTCCGAGTTCGACATCCCTCGGATTTTCGGTCAGGAGGGCGTAGCCATCCTCCACATCTCCGGCCTCATCGCCGCCATGAGCGAGGAGACCACCGCCTGCTGTCTGGCCCTTGCCAAGGCTGCCAAGGAATACGGCACCCTGGTCAGCTTCGACCTCAACTACCGCGCCTCCTTCTGGAAGGGCCGGGAGGCGGAGCTGCGTCAGGCGTTCCACCAGATCGCGTCCGCCGCCGACATCCTGGTAGGCAACGAGGAGGACTTCCAGCTCTGCCTGGGCTTCACCGGCCCGGAGGCAGGCGGAAAGGATCTCGCTGCCAAGATCGACAGCTTCAAGGGAATGGTCAGCGAGGTCAAAGCCAAGTACGGCAACGCGAAAATTTTTGCCACCACCCTCCGGCAGGTGATCTCCGCCAACGAGCACCTCTGGGGTGCTTTGATGCTGGCGGACGGCGAGTGGATCGTGGAGGAGCCCCGGCCCATCCCAGTGCTGGATCGCATCGGCGGCGGGGACGGCTTCACCGGCGGCGTGCTGTACGGTGTCCTGAACGGCTGGGAACCGGAGAAATGCCTGCAATTCGGCTGGGCCAGCGGTGTGCTGGCGGTAAGCAGTCTCAATGACTACGCCGAGCCCGCGGACGAGAAGCAAATCTGGGACATTTACGCGGGCAACGCCCGGGTGCAGAGATAAAAGGGGGAAAACGCAATGAAAAAAGCAGACATCGGCCTTGTGGGCCTTGCCGTCATGGGTGAGAATCTGGTGATGAACATGGAGTCCAGGGGCTTCACCGTGGCCGTGTTCAACCGCACCACCGAGAAGGTCACAAAATTCGTGGAGGGCCGCGCCAAGGGGAAGAACATCATTGGCACATACTCCCTGCAAGAGCTGGCGGACAGCCTGGAGAAGCCCCGGAAGATCATGATGATGGTCAAGGCCGGGCAGGCGGTGGACAGCCTCATTGACCAGCTCCTCCCTATCCTGGACCCCGGCGATATTCTCATTGACGGCGGCAACAGCCATTTTCCCGACACCATCTGCCGTACCGAGTACGTGGAGAGCAAGGGTCTTCTGTACGTGGGCTGCGGCGTGTCCGGCGGCGAGGAGGGCGCGCTGAACGGCCCCTCCATGATGCCCGGCGGCTCCCCGGCGGCGTGGGAATCCGTGAAGCCCATCTTTCAGGCGATCTGCGCCAAGGTGGAGGACGGCTCCCCCTGTTGCGATTGGGTGGGCGAGAACGGCGCGGGCCATTTCGTGAAGATGGTTCACAACGGCATCGAGTACGGCGATATGCAGCTGATCTGCGAAGCCTACCAGCTCATGCGGGACGGTCTGGGCCTGACCAGCGCGGAAATGCACGACATCTTCGCGGACTGGAACAACACCGAACTGGACAGCTACCTCATCGAGATCACCCGCGACATCCTGGGCTACCAGGACGAGCAGGGTGAGACGGTAGTGGAGCACATTCTGGACACCGCCGGGCAGAAGGGCACCGGCAAGTGGACGGGCATCGCCGCCCTGGACGAGGGCGTACCCTTGACCCTCATCGGAGAGGCCGTCTTCGCCCGCTGCCTCTCCGCCATGAAGGAGGAGCGCGTCACCGCCGCCAAAGCGTTCCCCCGCAGCGTCCCCGCCTTCACCGGCGACAAAAAAGCGTTTATCGAGAGCATCCGCAAGGCCCTCTACGCCTCCAAGATCATCTCCTATGCCCAGGGCTACACCCTCATGCGTACCGCCGCCAAAACCTACGGCTGGAATCTGAACTACGGCGGCATCGCCCTGATGTGGCGGGGCGGCTGCATCATCCGCAGCGTCTTCCTGGGTAAGATCAAGGAAGCCTACGACAAGAACCCCGAGCTGGAGAACCTCCTGCTGGACGACTATTTTGCCGGAACCATCAAGGCCCTGATCCCCGCCTGGCGTGAGGTGGTGGCCTACGCTGTCAGCGTGGGCATCCCCATGCCCGCCTTCACCTCCGCCCTGAGCTACTTCGACGGCTACACCAGCGCCAGCCTCCCCGCCAACCTGCTCCAGGCCCAGCGGGACTACTTCGGCGCTCACACCTACGAGCGCACGGACGCACCCCGGGGCCAATTCTTCCACACCAACTGGACAGGCCACGGCGGCAACACCACCGCAAACACCTATCAGGCGTAAGGGGGTAAAAATTATGGATCTGCCTCTGAAAACGGACTTATCCGGCAAGGTCGCCGTGGTCACCGGCGCGGGCGGGGTGCTGTGCAGCGTGTTCGCCAAGGCCCTCGCGGCTGCCGGGGCAAAGGTGGCTCTGCTGAACCGCACCCTAGCCAACGCCGAAGTGGTGGCGGAGGAAATCCGCGCTGACGGCGGCACGGCGAAGGCCTATCAGTGCAACGTTCTGTCCAGGGAAGACCTGGAGCGCTGCCGGGAGGAAGTCAGCCGGGACTTCGGCCCCTGCGACATCCTCATCAACGGCGCAGGCGGCAACAACGCCCGCGCCACCACCGACAAGGAATACTACGAGCCCGGCGACCTGGACGCGGAAACGAAATCCTTCTTCGACCTGGACCGGGAGGGTGTGGAAGCGGTATTCAACCTCAACTTCACCGGTGTACTGCTGACCACCCAAGTTTTTGCCCGCGATATGGTAGACCGCTCCGGCTGCAACATTCTCAACATCAGCTCCATGAACGCCTACACGCCCCTGACGAAGATCCCCGCCTACTCCGGGGCCAAGGCGGCGGTGTCCAACTTTACCCAGTGGCTGGCGGTACATTTCTCCAAGGCGGGCATCCGGGTCAACGCCATCGCCCCCGGCTTCTTCTCCTGCAAGCAGAATGCCTCCCTGCTGTGGAACCCGGACGGCTCCCCTACACCCCGCACGGAGAAGATTTTGGCGGCCACTCCCATGGGCCGCTTCGGACAGCCGGAGGAGCTGCTGGGAACGCTGCTGTTCCTGCTGGACAACGGCGCGGCGGGATTCATCACCGGCGTAGTCATCCCGGTGGACGGCGGTTTCAGCGCCTACTCGGGGGTGTAAACATGGAGTTATTTGCCAAGGCCAAGACAGACGACGGCTTCAGCCGGGAGGAGATCAAGGCCCAGCTGCTGTGTTCCCTAGAGGGGAGAACGCTGAAAAACGTCCTCATCATTCCTCCAGACTTCACCCGTTTCCACTCCAACGCGGGATACATCACCAACGTCTATTACCACGCCCTGCATGACATGGGATGTCAGGTAGACATCCTCCCAGCCCTGGGGACCCACGAACCGGTGACACAGGAGCAGGCCGTTGCCATGTTCGGAGACGTACCATTCGACCTCTTCATCCCCCACAACTGGCGCACAGACGTAGTAAAGCTGGGAGAGATCCCGTCCTCCTACCTGGAGGAGATCACCGAGGGCCTTTGGCATGATCCCGTCAGCGTGGAGATCAACCGCCGGGTGATGGACGAAAAGTACGATCTGATTTTGTCCATCGGCCAGGTAGTCCCCCACGAAGTTGTTGGCATGGCGAATCACGCGAAGAATCTCTTCGTAGGCGTAGGCGGCAGCGAGATGATCAACGCCAGCCACATGGTGGGCGCAGTCTACGGCATGGAGCGCATGATGGGCAAGGACCATACCCCCGTGCGCAAGCTCTTCGACTACGCTCTGGAGCATTTCCTAGAGGACCGTCCCATCCTGTTCGTCCTGACCGTCACCACCGCCCCGGCCGGAGACATCCGCACCCACGGCCTGTTCATCGGAGATACCCGGAAAGCCTTCGAGGAGGCAGTCTCACTGGCCCAGCAGAAAAACATTGACTTCGTAGACCACGGCATCCCCAAATGCGTAGTCTACCTGGACCCCTCCGAGTTCAAGACCACATGGCTGGGCAACAAGGCGGTCTACCGCACCCGCATGGCCATTGCCGACGGCGGGGGGCTGATTGTCCTGGCTCCCGGCGTGACCCGGTTCGGAGAGGATCTGATGGTAGACCAGCTCATCCGCAAGTACGGCTACCGTGGGCGTCTGAATACACTGGAGCAGTTCAGCAAACCGGAAAACCAGGACTTACGTGACAACATGGGCGCCGCCGCCCACCTGATCCACGGCTCCTCCGACGGCCGGTTTACCATCACCTACGCGGTGAAGAATATCTCAAAAGAGGAGATCGAGAGCGTGGGCTTCCAGGCGGCGGACTACGACGAAACAGCGCGGCGGTATGACCCTGCCAGGCTGCATCCCGGCTATAACACCCTGCCGGACGGAGAAGAAATTTATTTCATCCCCAACCCCGCCCTGGGGCTGTGGATCGACCGGGAGAGGTTTTAGCACTCTGCCGAAGGAGTTCTGCTTATGTGTAAATCATATTATTTGGCTATCGACATTGGCGCGTCCTCCGGTCGCCATATTGTGGGCTGGCGAGAGAACGGCGAGATTCAGACCGATGAGGTCTACCGGTTTCCCAACAGCGTGGAGCAGGAAGACGGACATCTGATTTGGAATATGGAGCAGCTACTGGCAGATGTCAAAACCGGCATTGCGTCTGCAAAGGCAAAGTACCCTAAGATCGAAAGCCTTTCCATTGACACCTGGGCCGTGGACTATGTGCTGCTACGTGGAAATGAGCCGGTGTTTCCCTGCTATGCCTACCGGGACAGCAGGACGGAAGCGGTCATTCCGCAGGTACATGGGATCGTGCCATTCGAGGAATTGTACGCCCGTACCGGCATCCAGTTTCAGCCATTCAACACGATTTATCAGCTCTATGCCGACAAGCTGGCCGGGCGATTGGATGGTGTGACGGACTTTCTCATGATCCCGAAATATCTCATGTACCGCCTAACCGGAAGCAAAGCCCATGAGTATACCAACGCTACCACCACCGGTCTTGTCAGCGCCGTTACGGGAGAGTTTGACCGAGAGCTGATAAAAAAACTTGGCCTGCCCCCTGCTTTGTTCGGTCAGCTTTCTCAGCCGGGAACAGTCATAGGCGAGTACGAGGGCATCCGGGTCGTCCTCTGCGCCACACATGATACCGCTTCAGCAGTAGAGGGCATCCCCATGGAGGGCAACCACCCCTACATATCCTCCGGCACGTGGTCGCTGCTGGGAGTGAAAACGGGAAAGCCCATCACCGACACCGCCAGCCGGGAGGCCAACTGGTCCAACGAGGGCGGAGTGGGCTACAACCGTTACCAGAAAAATATCATGGGCATGTGGATTGTAAATGAGCTGAAGAAGGAGCTATGCCCGGAAACCTCTTTTTCAGAAATCGTCCAGGCGGCAGAAGGGAGCCACTGCCAGATGCTGGTGGACACCAACGCAACTGAATTTCTAGCTCCTGCCAGCATGAAAGCGGCTTTTGACGCCGCTACCAGCGGCGGCCTGCGAACAATGGGCGATTATTTCCGCTGTGCCTACCGCTCCCTGGCAGAGAGTTATCGCGTTGCGCTGGAGGAGCTGGAGCGGAACACCGGCAAAAAATACAGCCGCCTCTACATCGTTGGTGGCGGCGCAAAGAACAAATTTTTGAACCGGATGACCCGTGAGGCCACGGGAAAACAGGTCATCGCTCTGCCCATCGAGGCCACGGCCCTGGGCAATTTGAGAATACAGATGGAGGCAGATCAAACATGAGCTATCAGGACGCAAAAGCAAAATACGCCGCTTACCATGTGGACACCGATGCCGCCCTCGAACGTCTGAAAACCATCCCTGTTGCCCTCCACTGTTGGCAGGGGGACGATGTGCGCGGCTTTGACACCGATCCTTCCAAGCCCCTCACCGGGGGCATCCAGACCACCGGCAACTACCCTGGCCGCGCCCGGACTCCGGAGGAATTGATGGCAGACTTGGATGTGGTGCTGAAGCTGTGTCCTGGCACGAAAAAGCTGAATCTTCATGCCAGCTACGCTATTTTTGAAAATGGGGAGTGGGCCGACCGGGACAAGCTGGAGCCGAAGCACTTCTGGAAATGGGTAGACTTCTGCAAAGAGCTCGGCTTGGGCTGCGATTTCAACCCCACCTTCTTCTCCCATCCCAAGTGCGACCCGCTGACCCTCAGCTCCCCCAACCAGGAGACGCGCCGGTTCTGGATCGAGCACGGGAAAGCCTGCATCCGCATCAGCAGCTATCTGGCGGAGCAGCTGGGACAGCCCTGCGTGATGAATATCTGGACAGGCGACGGTTTCAAGGACATCCCCGGCGACCGCATGGGGCCGCGGGAGCGTTATCGGCAAGCCATTAACGAGATCCTGTCCGAACCCTACGATTTTGCCAAAGTCAAGCCCTGCATCGAGAGCAAAGTGTTCGGTATCGGCGTGGAAGCGTACACGGTGGGTTCCGCTGAGTTTGCCCTGAGCTACGCCGCTTTCAATAGAGATAAATGTATCCCGCTGATGGACAACGGCCACTATCACCCCACAGAAGTCGTCAGCGACAAAATCCCCGCCCTGCTGGCTTTCTTCCCGGAGATCGCCCTCCATGTCACCCGACCCATTCGCTGGGACAGCGACCATGTGGTGCTGTTTGATGACGAAACCAAGGAGATCTGCCGGGAGATCGTCCGCTGCGGCGTAGAACGGGTGAATATCGCTCTGGATTACTTTGATGCCTCCATCAACCGCCTGTCGGCTTGGGCCACTGGCTTCCGGAATCTGCAAAAGAGCCTGCTGTTCGCCCTGCTCCAGCCTAATGAGGAACTGAAAGCGTTGCAGGACGCAGATGACTGGACAAAGCTGATGATAATGCAGGAGGAACTGAAAACCCTGCCCTTCGGGGAAATCTGGGACGAATACTGCCGCCGGTGCGGCGTTCCGGTTGACGGCAAATGGTATGAAACCGTGAAGGATTACGAGAAAAAGGTGCTGGAGGTACGGAAATGACGGACATTCTGCAAGTCCCAGCCATGCGGGGTTTCATCCGGATGTGCATGGACGGCTGGGAACAGGGCTGGCATGAGCGCAACGGCGGCAATCTGACCTACCGGATGACGGTGGAAGATGTATCCCAGTGCCGCCCATGCTTCCATACTCCCGGCCCATGGGTCACTATGGGTGTACGGGCTGAGAATCTGGCAGGGGAGTATTTCATCACCACCGGCAGCGGGAAGTATTTCCGCAACGTGGAGCCTGATCCCGCACACTCCCTGGGTATCGTGGAGATCAATGAAGTCGGCAACGCCTGGCGAATCGTTTGGGGCCTGGAGGACGGCGGCAAGCCCACCAGCGAGTTCCCTTCCCACTTCATGAATCACAGCGTCCGAAAAGCGGTTACCAACGGAGCCAATCGGGTAATTTACCATTGCCATGCCACCAACATTATCGCCTTGACCTACGTCCTGCCGCTGACCGACCGGGATTTCTCCCGCGCCCTTTGGCAGAGCGCCACGGAGTGTCCGGTGGTATTCCCGGAAGGCGTAGGCGTGTGCCCCTGGATGGTTCCCGGCGGCGCGGACATTGCCAGAGCCACCAGCGAGAAGATGAAGTCCTATCAGGCGGCAATCTGGGCGCAGCACGGGCTGTTTGTCTCCGGCCCGGACTTCGATACAGCCTTTGGACTGGCGCACACCATTGAAAAGAGCGCGGAGATCTACTGGAAGGTACTCTCCACCGGACAGCCTATTCGGCAGACAATTACGGATGACGCCCTGCGGGCTATTGCCAAAGATTTCGGTGTCTGCCTGAACGAAGCTTTTCTGGAATAGATCTGATTTTCGTTCAAGTAAACTTCCTTTGGATTTTCAAGAACTAGGAGGGAGTATTCCGCATGAACGCAGACCCAAGAGATACAACTCATCACCCAGCGATCACACCAGAACAGGTAGAGCATATTCTGAAGCTGGCCAATTCTATCTGCTATGGTTCTATTACTCTTGTGATCCAGAATGGTATCCTCACTCAGATTGAGAAAAACGAAAAAATACGCTTACATCCCTAATAGAAGCTGACCGGAAAAACCGGAGGTTTCAGTTGCTGCAAGACTGCATCTGAAGCCTCCGATTTTCTATTTGAAAAGGGACTACAGCTTATTTTGGTCTCAAAGTATCCCAACAGCATAAAAAAGTTATTCTGTGAAAGCATATAATTCCCTTAAATCTGGTTTTCGAATAGATCCGGCTTATTTTAATAATCTATCACCGATGACAGGCTGCTCAACAAAAAACAGATATATTATAGGCCGCCTTTCAAGTCGCTTTACTTTATATACGCGCAAGCAGAAACGGACATCGCATCCCCCGCCTCCTCCGAAAAGGCCGCAAACAGCTAAATGGCTGTTTGCGGCCTTTTTATTTTTCGACAATATTCCCCATAATTCCCTATCAAATTCCAGGGAATTATGGGGAATATTGTCGAATGGCTGTGCTAATTTCCGATGTTTTTATAGAAAAATATCAGCTTATGGGGAAAAAGGTTGCTTTGTTAAGAATTTGCAATGTGGTGCTCACGATGCCGCCTGTGCTTTCATCCGTTGGCTTGAACCAATAGGTAAAAGCAATTTTCCCCGAGTACCACCTAGAACAGATCTTCTCTATACCAGGCTGTCCGCCATGATCCGCGCTCCTCCGCTTCTGAAATTTGGACTCAAATTCCCCTGCCAAATTTCAGAAGAAAGCGAGGAGACTATCTTGCATACAAGATATTTTCGCAAAAAGGACCCGTTTTGTAAACCGGAGACAATCGAATGGATCGAGATGAGCGGTGGAGAGTATTACCGCTTTGTGACAGACCCGAAAAATAAAGGCAGATGCTTCATTGACATGGGAGATGTGGTGCTGGAGTGTACGAAAGCGGAGTACAAGCGGTACAAAGCGGAAGATGATCACAGCAGCTACATACTGGAACAGCAAGAGGGCTGGTCTACTGTATCTCTTAGCATCCTGGAGGAACAGGAATTTGCCAGTGGTGAGAAAGCAATCGTGGATACGAATCCATGTATAGAGGAAGTCGTCACTCAAAGGCTCCTGTTACAAGAGATGCAAAAAGTTCTTCGCCAACTGTCCATGGAAGATTACTTGCTCATATATGAGCTGTATCTTGCGAACCCCAGAAAAACTGTACGCCAATTGAGCGCTGAAAATCATGTTCCTGTTATGACATTGCAAAACAGGAAACTCCGTATTATCGGGTCTCTGAAAAAATTTCTCCGAATTTGAAAAATAATCTGGTACAAACCGGAAAAAAGTTCGCAATAGATAAAGTGTAGGGAAAAAAACAGCTCCCACACAATGCACCTTGAAAAACACCGCCGTTCGGCGGTCATATCCGGCAACTGGATAACATCAGCGGACGAGCCTTGGATAAAGGAAAAGCGATACGGAGGACGCGCCAAGACCACCTGTAGAAACGGGGAGTCGGAGAGGGGGGATCAGATCCTCCCTAAAGGTTTCTATCAAGGGCCTGAAGTGTAAGGTGCCCAGCGGTTCCCGTCCATCCCAAAGCAGCCGTGGCGGGCTGCATTGCAACGCCCTCGTCCGCCTATAATGGTACCCCTGCCCAGCCACAGTCTCAAACAATGGGGGCAGCTCGGAGAGATCCTCGGAGGGGTGAGATTCCCGGAGTGCGGAGCCAACCGCAGTTCAGTTCTGCCGCCCAAGCCTGGGGGAGTAGTGTCGAATACAGGTAGCAAGTGTAACAAGACTTTTAAAAAGTCCAAATTTCAGAAACGGAGGGAGCCGTTCCATCAACAGGGACTAGCGCTATCTTTGTACCCTTTTGGGACGGCTCCCCCTTGTTTCTATTGCAGAGGAATGAACATGAACTTACGACAGATCCGGCGCGGCGATACCTACTATGCCGATCTCGCCCCGGTCATCGGTTCAGAGCAGGGAGGAAACCGGCCTGTTCTGGTGATCCAGAACGATATTGGGAACCGGTACAGTCCCACGATCATTGCAGCTATTATTACCGGACAAATCAAGAGCAAATATTTGCCCACCCATGTGCTGCTGACCGCCCCTGACTGCAGCCTTCCGCAAAATTCCATGGTCATGCTGGAACAACTCCGTACCTTGGATAAGCTCCGGCTGCATCATTATATAGGAAGTCTCAGCAAACGGAAAATGGACGAAATCGACGCAGCGTTAGAAATCAGTATCGGACTTGCAGAATTGGCAGAGAGAAACAGCGTACATGATACATAAAACGAAACGAAAGGGATCATCCATATGACGAAAACAGAACTCACAGATAATCTTACCTTCCTCTCTGCTCTGAAGCAGCTGGAGTATCTGGCCTCTAACGGCATCCTGACGGGACCCGATGCGGCGCGGGTTCGGAAAGAACTGGAACGCAAGCTCCGCCCCACGCTGATCCTGGCCTGAAAAGCGGTCGCCGGCATATACATTTTGCTTGGTTTTGGAGCGCGATCCTTGTCCAATATAGTGAATAGCTATTGACGCCGGCTTGTGGTATTGTCGGTTCGAGGAGGTTAAAATCGATATGAAACAGACCAACACAGTATCACCCCCGGCTCCGAGGGTCACAGTCATCGACCCCCGTATACCGGAAAAGGCCAGACTCCGGGTAGCGGCCTACACCCGCGTCAGCAGCGACTCCGATGATCAGCTCAATTCCTATATCGCCCAGGTCGATCACTACACCAAATTTATCTCCTCCCGTGAGGACTGGGAACTGGTCGACATTTACGCCGATGAAGGCATCAGCGGTCTGGATGCGAAGAATCGTGACGACTTCAACCGGATGCTGGCGGACTGCCGGGCCGGGAAGATCGACCGGATACTGGTCAAATCCATGTCGCGCTTCGCCCGGAATACCAAGGATCATATCCAGTACATCCGAGAACTGCTCCGGCTGGGGATCTCCGTCCGCTTCGAGAAGGAGAACATCGACACGGGCAAAATGACCTCGGAACAGGTGGCGCAGATCTACGGCGCTTTCGCCCAGATGGAGTCCACCAACCACTCCAGCACGATGCGTATCAGCGTCCAGATGCGGATGCAGAAAGGCATCTTTACCCCGCCCAGCGCCCCGTATGGCTACCGGCTGGTCAACCGGAATCTGGAGGTCATCCCTGCGGAGGCTGCGGTAGTCCGGCAAATCTATGCATCCTACCTAAGCGGACAGGGCTTCGCAGACATTGCCTGCAGTCTGAACCGTTCCGAAGTCGAGCGGGGACGCATGGGCAGAACATGGCACCCCCGCACGATCCAGTACATTCTGACCAACGTCTCCTACACCGGCGATATGATCTGGCAGAAGACCTTCGCCACCTCCACCATCCCCTTCCGTCAGATCGAAAACCGGGGGCAGAAACCAAAATATTTTGTGGAGGACTGCCAGCAGCCTATTGTCAGCAAAGAGGATTTTCAACGGGTACAGAATCTGATGGCTCTGCGTCAGGAGCGGTTTTCCGGCGCCGCGACCAAGCCAGAAGCGTCCGTCTACAGCAAGCGCGTTGTCTGCGGGGCGTGCGGTTCTGTTTGCCGGAGGAAAGTCACCAACGGGAAGGTTTATTGGGTATGCAACCGGCATGACACAGCCAAAGCCGCCTGCCCGGTGCCGCAGGTTCCCGAGGGAGAGATCACGGCGGCGATCCTTCGGCTGTACCACAAGCTGCGGCTGGAGGACGGTATGCAGCTTCTGCGGACCGTCCTGTCCCAGCTTCAGGAGCTGCGTGAACTGGAGCTCCGCTCCAACAGAAAAATCAACGATATTGACAAAGAAATTGCAAAAGTATCAGAGCAGAATCTCGTACTTGTCCGACTGAAGTCGAAAGGGTACGTTGATCCTGCTCTGTACTTATCTCAGGCAAATGAGATCGACCGGAAGCTGAAAGAGCTGCGCCGTCTCCGCCGGAACATTCTGGAATCCGCCGGTGAAGACGGCCAGATCCAGGCTACACAAATCATGCTGGAGTATCTGGAGGATGCTCCCGAGCAATGCGGCGCAGTTGACGCAGAGGTATTTGAATCTCTGATCGACAGGATATCGGTGGCCTCTGTCACAGAGATCAAAGTCAGGCTTCAGAATGGTCTGGAGCTTACAGAACATATAGAGAGGGCGGTGCGGTAGAGATGGCATGGCAGAGAAAGATCCCATTCGGGTATATGATGGAAAACGGAATACCTACCCGCTGTGAGGTGGAGGCTACAGCGGTGCAGGCCATATATGCCATGTATAGAAGCGGCAGCAGCTACAACCAGATCGCCTCAGAAATGGAGCGGCGGGGCGTCCCCTACCACGCCCACACGCCCCAATGGAACAAGCACATGGTCAAGCGCATTCTGGAGAATTCCCGCTATCTTGGGAAAGATGGATTCCCCCGGCTGATCTCCGACGAGGATCACCGCGCCGTTGACCGCCAGCGGGCCGGTAAGACCGGTTATGTTCCCTGCCCGGCCAGCATCCCGCCCATTCGAAAAAAGGCCGTGTGCGGCCTGTGCGGAGCTCCCATGCACCGGGACACCAAAAGCCGCCGGCCCCGGTGGATCTGCCAGAACCCTGACTGTGGACACCACAGCTATATCACAGATGAGTCGTTGCAAAAGGAGGTAGAAGCACATCTTCGACAGTTGGCGCGGGAACCTCAGCGACTGGATCACACGCCGAAGTTGAAGGCTGCCGCGCCATCAGCGGACACCCTTCGCATTCAGAACGAGCTTACCCACGCCCTCAACCGTGGGGAGACGGATACAGCGTACATGAAAGCGATGATATTCGCCGCCGCCGCGGAGAGATACAACGACCTTCCGGATCCTGTGCCGCACTACCGCCTGGAGCGGCTCCGGCAGCGGTTGGAACTGCGGCCCCCCGATGAAAACGATCTGCGGGAATTGTTTGGATCCTTGGTGCAGAAAGTTCTTATCGAAGCCGGCTCCGCTGTGCTTCGGCTGACGGACGGAACCATACTCGGAAAAATCGATGGAGAGGAGCGTACAGCATGAATACACAAGCATTACCCCAGAGAAAAGTCAGGATGATCCCTGCCGACCCCCAGATGGCAGAAAAGGATATCCGAAAAAAACACCTGCGCGTCGCTCCCTACTGCCGGGTCAGTACAGGTAAGGAGGAGCAGCTCTCCAGCTATGAGGCGCAGATCGAATACTATACGGCCAAGATCGCCGCCAACCCGGAGTGGACCATGGTCCGGATGTTTGCTGACGAGGGTATTTCCGGCACATCCACCAAGAAACGGAAGGAGTTCCGGAAGATGATCCAAGCCTGCGAAAGCGGGAAGATCGACCTGGTCATCACAAAATCGGTGTCACGCTTCTGCCGCAATACGTTGGACGGATTGAGCTATGTCCGCCGCCTGAAGAATCACGGCGTGGGGGTGTTCTTCGAGAAGGAAAATGTCAACACGCTCTACATGGACAACGAGATGATCCTCACCTTCATGATGAGTCAGGCCCAGTCCGAGAGCGAATCCCTCAGCGGCAACGTCAAATGGGGGCATCGCAAGAACTTCAGGGACGGCAAGGTCTATTACAACTACGCCAGCTTCCTTGGATACCGGAGAGGGCCGGACGGCCTGCCAGAGATTGATCCGGAGGAAGCGGCCATCGTGCGGAGAATATTTGCCCGCTACCTGATGGGGCAGAGCATCCACCAGATCGCCCGCGACTTGATGAACGATGGGATCAGGACCGCCCAAGGGCGCGAAAAATGGAACGACAGCGTTATTCAGAATATGCTTCGAAATGAAAAGTACATTGGCGACGCTCTGCTCCAGAAGACATACATCGCCGACCTGTTCAACCGGCAGGTGAAGAAGAACAACGGCGAATTACCCATGTATTATGTGGAGGACTGCCATCCGGCTATCATAGACAGGGAAACCTATCAAAAGGTACAGGAGGAGATCGCCCGCCGCTCCAGCCTTCGGAAGACCGCCGCCAGGACAAAGACCGAGCTGGGTAAATTCAGTGGGAAATATGTGTTGACGGAGATGCTGGTCTGCGGCGAGTGCGGCAGTCCCTACCGCCGGGTGATCTGGACGCAGAAGGGCGTGAAGCGGGTGGTCTGGCGGTGCGGCAGCCGGCTGGATCACGGCAAGCGGATCTGTAAGAAGTCCCCTACCCTGGACGAAAGCAAGATCCACAGCGCGGTGGTTTCGGCAATGAACGAGCTGTTCAATGCCCAGGCGGCAAAGCAGGCGCTGGCAAATTGCATCACCGCCGTTCTCGCCGGCGAAATGGACGAGCTGACACTGCCCGCTGTGGACGCGCAGATCCAGCAGATGCAGGAACGTCAGATGGAATTGTTCCAAATGGCTGTGGGCGCTGGTCCTGACTGTGTCGATTATGATGAGGAGATCCAGCGGGTGAGCGCCGCCAAGACACAGCTTATGGCAAAGAAAGCGGAGCTGGAACGGGAACAGCGTACCTCCGGAGAATTCGATCAGCGAATGGATCAGATTACTGCATTACTGAACGAAGCGGACTGCTCAATCACGGACTTCGATGAGGTGACGGTCCGGCAGATTGTCAGCAACATCAAGGTTATGGATAAGGACAGGCTGCTCATCCGGTTCAAGGATGGAACGGAGATCGAACAAGCAATGTAGTCCGGAAAAGCAATAGGCCGCAGCCGCTGTTGCGGCCTATTGCTTTTCCGGATGAGAAAGATTGACAGGCAAAAACTCACAAACTGCCTTTTTAGTTCGCAGTCAAAAGGGCGAGAGCCAGGAGCACCACGGCATCGACCACGGGGACGGTTACTGTGTCGTTGCCATTCCGGGTGATAAGCTCTGTATAAGCCCCTGGAACAGATGCGGCCAAAGCAAACAGCATGCATTGATGCCAAGGCATCGCAGTCAGCACCAGCATAGCCGCCGTTCCTATCACCTTGGACATAAGCACCATAGCCCCGGTTCCCTCCCATGTCTTCCTGGGGCCGGCCAGCGGCAGCGCCACATGGTGCTTTCCAAACCGGTGACCCACCAGCGCGGCGGCTCCATCTCCAGTCCCCCACATGAGGATAGGCTCCCGTTTCTTCGGAAAAGGGCGGACAGAGTACGATCAGGATGGGAACCATGACGGTGGCTGCCGGCAGTCCCACCAGTCCCGTCCGCACCCCAGCCAGCAGGGTTGCGGTGATGTACCAGAATATCTCCGCCATTTTTGTGCCTCTCCTTGTTTCCAAGCTGCATCTATGGTATCATGGAAAAATCATGTCCAGTACGGAGGGATGCCGGATGAAGAAAAAGTACATAGCCGCCCTGACGGCAGGCACGGCGGCGGGGAACTGGTGCGCCTGCCGCGACAAGAAATATCCCGTCTGCCGGGAGCTGCGGTTTGTGAACAAGCTGGCCGTCCCCGGCTGGGCAATCAGCCTGAGTACGGCGAAACTCTCCAACCAGATGCTGGATCGAATGCCGCTGCCCGCCCCGCCGCAAGATGTAGCGCGTGGGAGCATCCAAATCTTATCCGAGGATGGTGTACCGCTTCGGCTGACCGTCTACCAGCCGCAGGCCATTGATCAGGCTGCTCCCTGTTTGGTCTATTTCCACGGCGGAGGCTTCTGCGTGCGGGATGCCGGATACATCCACCGCTTTGCCGCGCAGTATGCACAGGAAGCGCAGTGCAAGGTGGTGTTCGTTCACTACCGCACGGCGGATGAAGCGCCATTCCCCGTGCCGTTTCAAGACTGCTATGCCGCCCTCCGCTGGGTGTGGGAGCATAGCGATGAACTGGGAATAAACCGGGAACGCATTGCCGTAGGCGGAGACAGTGCGGGAGGCGCACTAGCCGCCGCCTGTGCCCTGCGGGCGCGGAATGAGGGGAAAATGCGAGTGTGTTTCCAGCTATTGGTCTATCCGGTGACGGACAGCAGGATGGAGACGGACTCTATGAAGAAATTCACGGACAGTCCGATGTGGAACGCATATCTGAACCACAGGATGTGGGAACTGTATCTCCGGGACGGAGATCACGGGATGCCGCAGTATGCCGCGCCCATGCTGGCCAGCAGTTTTGTAGGGCTCCCGCCCGCTTATGTAGAGGTGGCGGAATTTGACTGCCTGCATGACGAGGGGATCGCATACGCCCAGGCGTTGTCAGCGGAGGGAGTGCCGGTGCAGCTGGAGGATATGAAGGGTACCTTCCACGGATTTGACTCCTTTTGGAAAGCGGATATTTCCCGCACCGCAGTCAAAAAGCGGATCGAGGCGCTGCGGCGAGGATTAAGAATTGCCAACAAATTTGAAAATCAATAAAGGGAAAGGTGCAAAATGTTATGAAAATGGCTGTTATTTACCACTCTGTTACAAACAACACAAAAAATATGGGCGAGCAGATCGTAAAGGGTATGAATTCTGTCGATGGCGTCGAAGCAAAGAGCTTTCCCATCGAAGATGTAGACGTCGAGTTTGTGAAAGAGGCGAAGTGCGTGGTGTTTGGGTCCCCCATCTATGCGGCGCATATTACCGGGCAGATGATGAACTATCTGCTGGCGGAGGCGGGCAAGCTTGGGCTGGCCGGGAAGCTGGCCGGCGCGTACACAACTGCTCAGTATGTCCATGGCGGCGCGGAGCTGGGGATTCGGGAAATGCTGGATCACTGCATGGTGATGGGAGCGCTTACCTACTCAGGCGGATCGTCCTGCGGCAAGCCGGTCATTCACCTTGGCCCGGTGGGGATCGACAACACGCTGGACATTAATGAATTCTCAGAAAATTTTGTGATCTATGGAACGCGAATGGCAACAAAAGCCATGGAACTCTTTTCGTAATTTTGCCCGTCCATTGCCAACGGAATCGTAAATGTTCCAAGCTCAAGACGGCTTGTATTTGCAAAACCATTGTGGCGCAACGGTTTTGCAAAAATATCGTTTTTATAGCACAGATGCACCCGAAATCCCTGTAACCGCAGTGGTTACAGGGATTTTTCCTGTTTGTTGGAAGATGTTTTCCCTTAATTTTCCCTTATGGCGTTTTTTCACTTGTTTTCCCTTATCCAGCAGCAACGCCCCGGATAAAGTTCTCCATCCGCTGTGCGCTTTCCCGCTTCATCTGATCGGTGACATGACCGTAGACATCCAGTGTAAAGGCGGCGGTGGCATGGCCCAGGTTGCCCTGCACCGTTTTGATGTCGTCCCCGCTTTTTATCGCTGCCACGGCATAAGAATGTCTAAGCTCGTGGAAGCGGAAAATGAGGCCATCCTCGTGGAAGTGGAAAACGGAACATGATATAATCCCCTCAAGGGCTATGGTTTGTGCCATAGCCCTTTTCGTATAAGGGAGGTATATCATGGCGCGAAAAAGCAGAAAGCATCCTGAATTGACTGTTCCAGTCAGTAAAGATACTGTAGGCTATATCCGGCTATCCGTTCTAAACAGAGATCCCCACGGGTCTGTAGAAAATCAGAGGCTCATGATTGAAGAATGGGGGCACCAACATCAAATCCCAATTATGCGTTACTATATCGACAACGGTTTCAGTGGCAAACGCTTTGTTGAGGTATGAGGCAAATGAAAGCGAGGTTGTATATCGCTTGCAAATGTTATCAGCTACTGTACCTCTCGTGGAAAAACAGCGGTCAGGCTTGTTGTAGAAACGCGCCAAGTAAATAAGGAAACTCTCAGTGAATTTATTGATGTGGCGGAAGCTTATCGGCGTATAGGTATCTTTGTTACAACTCGCGAATTTTTGCGGCTTCCAACAGAAAATCAAAAAGACGTTATTGCTTTTATTATTTCGATGAAGAGAGATGAAAATAATAGCCCAACAGAAGGTCTCGTTGCAGAAGACGCAATTAAAAATGAGCTCCAAAAGATTCTCGATGCAATCCAGCTCATAGAAGTTTAATGTTGTTTTTGTTTACTGCCTTTTTCACGAATGTATAAACAGCAATTGCAAGCATGAAAGCGCATGCTTGTAATTGTTGTTTTGCAATTATTTTTTGTCTTTAGCTTGACATACGGGTGCCTAAGCTCGTGGAAGCGACAAATGGGTATTCCCTCGTGGAAGCGGAAAATGACGTATGGTATAATATTGTCAGAGGCTACGGTTTGCGCCGTAGCCTTTTTCGCCGAAAGGGGTATTTTCATGGAAAGAAAAAGCAGAAAACATCAACACCCTGAAATGATTAAATCTTCTACCGCTGAAGCAGTAGGCTATGTTCGACTTTCAGTTGCAAATCGAGAAGAATCCAGCTCTATCCAAAATCAGAAGTTCATTATCGAGTGCTGGAGCGATCAGCACAAGATTCCTATATCGCATTACTATATTGATAACGGTTTCAGCGGCAAACGGTTTGACCGCCCTGCGTTTCAAAAAATGATTAAAGACATCCTTGTAGGCAAAATCAACTGTGTCATTGTGAAGGACCTCTCTCGCTTGGGAAGGGACTACATTACCACTGGTTACTATATTGAAGTCATTTTCCCAGCTAACGGAGTCCGATTTGTATCTGTAAACAATCAATTTGATACGATTGATGGTATTACTGACCAAGAACGTCCTTACAGTTCCAGAATCTGCGTACCAATAACAAACGCATTTAATGAACAAGTATCTATTGAAATTAAAAAGAAAGTGGAGGCGACATTAGATATGAAAGCACAACACGGTACATTTATTGGACCAAGAGCCCCATTCGGCTACCAAAAATCAGAATCTAACCACGATCAACTTATTCCTGATCTCAAAGCAGCTATTATTGTCCGAAAAATTTTTGAGTTAGCAGCTAATGGCACTGGTGTGACCGCCATAGTTCGGTATCTGAACGAGAAAGATATTCCCACACCAATCCAATACGCCCGTTCCAATGGACTGACCGGAAACTTTGAGGATGGCACAGGCGATTGGAACAGCCGCTCTGTGAAGTACATTTTGACTAACCGAACCTATACTGGGATGCTTGTACAAGGCAAGGAAAAGCGAACTGTAAAGGGCACCCATGAACCGCTGGTAGACATTGAAACCTTTGACAGAATTCAACGTGAATTCAAAGCTCGCTCATTTAATATCAGACATACGCCGGCGGCGAGCGAGAATCTTTTCAAAGGCAAAGTCATATGTGCTTGCTGTGGAGGAAAGATGCAGCGAAAGCATGGAACGAACCATGCGAATTGGTATTTCTTTACCTGTATCACGAAGAACCGGCTAGGTGCAGATAAATGCACAGGAATGTATATCAGAGAGGAAGATGTGTTCAGCGCTGTATACTATCAGCTAAAACTGTACATTAATTACCACTTTATTACCAAAGATCAATATAAGCAAGAAATACAGCACTTAGATTCCACCATTGAAGTAGCTTCAATCAAATATGGGGAAGCCACAGATTTCAGCATGAAGCTATATGAAAAGTATGTCATGGGTGAAGGTTCTAAAGAAGCTATTGCGGCTGCACGGCCTGCAAAGGAGCAAGCCGAAGTGGAACTGAACAGAGCGATTGCAAACAGAGTCGCCTATGAAGAACAGTATCGGGTGCTCTGCAAACTGCTGAAAGCCAGCAGGAAGGAGGTCCCATTGAATGAGATTGTTGATTGTATTGAACAGATCGTTGTAGACGTTGATGGGAGGATTATGGTAAAATGGACAAAATAGTAAAGGAAAAAGGAGCGAAGTCAGATGCTCAGAATTGATAAAGCTATACTCGATACAAATGGCGTAATATGTGATAATATCTCTCAGCTAAGTTTTGCCGACAGGGGACTTCTAAGCCAGAATATTCTTGGTCATATTCGCAACTTCGTGGAGTATATAGCGATCAAAGCATACTCCAACGGTCAAGACGTCAATCCTAATGACTATGATTTGAATGTGGTTGCTTTGAAAGATATACAGCGCCGGGGCGATCTGCGATTCCTTTATAGGTTCCACGAAATGCTCCAGAAATCCGTGTCGCACTATACCGTTGACAAGGATGGATCGGAGCGTCTCATGCTCAAATACTATGAGCATCTACTAAAAATCAAGCTATATCTGAAACGAACTTTTAATTTGGACGTGCTGGAGAATATCAGCGACTTCCCTCTGAATACGGACACTGAGCTCTCGGATTACTATGAAAAGATTGCGGAAAGAATTGAATCTCCGAGTGCGCTTAGCTATCCGGTTACTTATAACGACCGGTATTATGTGCAGAAAGTAAAGCCCTTTTTCGTCAATCAAAAGATCTATTATGAAGTCACATTTACTGCAGCAAATGCTAATGCAAGTAAATTTGACCGGGTTATTGCATTTACGCAGCATGAGATTGTTGATAACTATGCTGTCAAATTCTTAATACACAATGATAGGATTCGTATCCTAGATAAAGATATGTCCATTCTTGTGATTGATGGATATGAAGTATCTATTCGCCCCTGTGAGTGGGATAATCTTTCTGAAATCTTTGGCCCGAGAGTAAAGCATAGTACCAACTCTAATGAATATAGAGAGCTGATGAGGTATCTTTCAGTCGTTAGAATGTCCTTAACCGAGCTCGTGAGTAGCGACCAAGATTACTATGATTTTATAAAAAGGCAGATTACAGCCCGTGCTCAATCGGTCAAGATTTATGAGATGCTTGATCAGTGCCGAACTATAATAGTTGGTAATAAACCAGGAGCAAATGTATTGAGATATTTGCTTCATAAAATGAATAACCGTGTCATCAAATGGCAGTATTGGGGCGAACAATGTGGTGGGTTATCTAACCTTTACCTAAATTATGGCTGTATTCCGTTTGATCGTATGCCTTATTGTACTTCCCTCCGACAACACAATCCGAAAATATATGACTTGTTTGAATCTATTCCCGTTTTCGGTCACGAGCATGAGCTGTTTGCTAGATACATTAAAAACAACACTGAAATAGAGGGTCATTTATTTACATCTAAAGCCGAAATTGAAGGTTTTGAAGATATTAATGGTTTGGTAAGGAAATACAATTCTTCCCTGTACTATAAACATACCGGACGTAGAATTGAAGAATATAAGGATCATCTTTACATCAAAAGCTACGTCGAAGATAGTACCGAAATAATCAAAAAATTGCAGGAGTTGGCTTCATCGGGCGTTTCTCAATATACGGCCTCTGTTGATTCGTGGATATCAAGAGAGTCATATACAATTGATGATGATGGTAAGAAAGAAGCCCTTCGGCAGATGTTTGCCAATTCTCACATTGCGCTGATTTATGGTTCCGCTGGTACTGGTAAATCTACGTTGATTAAGCACATATCTAATTTCTGGGCGGATAAGGATAAGATATTCCTAGCTAATACACATCCGGCCGTAGATAATATGCGCAGAAAGGTTACCGCCGGGAATAGTGACTATAATACGATTGCAAAGTTCCTCTCGAAGCGGAACAATAATACAGATTGCGATATCCTCTTTATCGACGAGTGTAGCACAGTCAGCAACGATGATATGCGGCGTGTGCTGGAGAAAGCGAACTTCAAGCTGCTCGTTCTTGTTGGCGATATCTATCAGATAGAGTCGATTTACTTTGGGAACTGGTTTAGTATTGCTCAGAGATTTGTACCGGAAACATCAATATTTGAACTGAACCATCCGTATCGCACGACTAATAATGATTTGCTAACGGTTTGGGATCGTGTGCGCAAGCTTGACGATGCAATTCTAGAGCCGTTAGTAAAGAATGGCTATGTCGCAAGATTAGATGAATCCATCTTTGAGCATAACGAAGAAGATGAGATTATCCTTTGTCTGAATTACGATGGGCTATATGGAATCAATAATATCAACCGGTTCCTGCAAAACAGCAATCCGAATGAGAGTGTTGTCTGGGGAATAAATGCCTACAAAGTAGACGATCCCATTCTGTTTAATGAATCGAATATATTTTCTCCGCTGATCCACAATAACTCAAAAGGAAGAATTGTCGGTATTCGCCCGGAGGAGCAGCAAATTTGGTTCAATATTGAGCTAGATGAATCAATTAATGCAATTGACGCCTGGGGATATGATTTTGAACTCATTGGAGAATCTGAGGCAGGAAAATCTATTATCTCATTCAGCGTGAACAAATATCGGAGCACCGATGAGGACGATGAAGATAACGATTCTACGGTTGTTCCATTTCAGGTCGCATATGCAGTTTCTATCCACAAGGCGCAGGGATTGGAATACGACTTTGTAAAAATCGTAATTACAAATGAAACTGAGGAAAGAATCACACACAACATCTTCTATACAGCTATCACACGCGCTAAGAACAAATTGAAGATCTACTGGAGCCCTGAAACGGAACAGTCTGTGCTGGAGCGGCTTGAAGTTAAAAATTCCACAAAAGATGCGCACTTACTATCTCGACTTTCTTCGCTCACGATGACGAATTAAAATGGGCCAACACATCAAGTAACTTACAATCAAAACAGAAACTACAAGTTATCGGAAACGATAGCTTGAGGTTTCTGCTTTTGAAGATAATTTATTTTTTGTCGTGGGCTTGACATACGGGTGCCTTAAATCGTGGATTCTAATGCGCTTTACCCCTGCTTTTCCTGCCCCTCTCGTCATTTCATGGTGCAGGAAACTTTTTGTCAGATGAAAGATACGGTCAGTCGGGAGAAGCCCGTACAGCCTGCCAATATACTCTTTTAATTCCTCACACAAAAAATCCGGCATACTGACGTTGCGCTTGCTTTTCGGTGTCTTTGGGTCTGTTACCACGTCTTTTCCCTCTAACCGCTGATAAGATTTTGTTATCCGAATTACCTTGTTATCAAAATCTATATCCTGCGGCGTGAGTGCTAAAAGTTCTGCCTTTGTCAAGTAAAATCTAAAAAAATTATATTCCCATATAAAAAGCACTGATTGTTCTTTAGCTTTAATCAGTGCTTTATCTCCACTCAATTTCTATATTCACTATAGACAAAATTAAACATTTCCAACTGTTGATGAATATATCTTCCATATTCCATATATTTAATTTCTTCCCATTTTTTAACATCAGGTGCAAATAAAATACTGTTGAGTCTCAAATCCATAGACATTTCTATTGTCAGTGTCATACAACTGCCTTGCCTGGATTTTAAACATATTTTATCATCTTTAACACAATTGATTTTATAATATCCATCCGGTCCCTTCACTCCGTCTCTATATTGTTCCGTAATTATTTTATACTCTAAATCATCTATTAACCGTGTAATATTTCCAATGGATTCCTTTACACTGGGAAAATCATTAAAACTTAATTCTCTAATCTTTTTTGAAGTCTTGTTCTTCAAAAAGACATTGTTAAACTCTTCCGAATCTTTATATTTTAACATCAGATAAAACAGATACTGGCAGTGTGCCTCTAAAAACTTGTATTCTCGTAAAAAGGAATCCAACATAATTTTATATGAACATATGATAGTGTCAATATCCCGCAGGCTTAAAACAAAGCTTTCACATATATCTGTAAAAAAATCAACTAAATTTATGAAATCCTCGTCCCCGCAATTATCATACAGCAAAATTTCTTCCATGCTATCCGCAATATACTGCCTTATATTGGGTTTTGGCATTCTTGTTATATAGTCAAAAAATCTACACAAATATCCCGTTGCATCCATCCCCTGACCGTATATTGTTTTTATGGAATGGCTTAACTGTTCTATATCCAGCATGAATAAAAAAGTTATCCCATTGACGTCAAATAAATGTTTTACAATTTCTAAAAGCTGGACTGCGAAAGTCGGCTTACACCTGTCCAATTCATCAATGATAATCACTATTTTTTTATCTTTACTGACAGCCTCTGATAAACATCCCTTAAAATTTTCTATTTCATTCTGAAACTCTTTATACTGGCTAAACATAGAATTATTATGCAGAAAAAAATCTTTTATGCTCCCTGCTGATTGCTGTATGGCTTCGTCCAGACTATCTGGATCAATATAATCCTCCACTTTCTTTTTTACAATTCCTTTTGCAATAACAGCAGATGATATTAATAAATTCTTTAACAATGAGCCCGCATTTTCTGCTTCTATATCGGAATAGAATATATCATTTTCCAGTATAGTTGAAACAAATGGCTCAAAAGCATTGTTCCAAAAATCATTTTTCCATGCATCGAATCGTACAACAAAATATGAATCATTTGTATTTTGAGTGTTTGGTCCATCGTAACCCAACAGATAATTCTCAAACATATCTGTAAAATATGTTTTTCCCGTTCCCCATGAAGAATCAACTGCTATAACATATGATTTTTCTGACACTTCCCTTTTATATCTATCAGAGTTTAAAATAATAATATTCAAAAACTCCGCATAGCGTTTCCTCCCAAGTTTATCATCAGTAAAATATCTCTCTTTCATTTTGGCACCATCCTTTATTGATTATGTAAAAATATATGATAATTACTCGAACTTCATCTTCTCTATAACCTCTGCTCCATGAATAATAACTTTTGCATACTGTTTGTATGACATAATTTCTTTCTGCAATTCCTTACATACCTGTCCGGATATTTTTATTTTTCTGCCTGCAAACTTCTTTACCACAAATGCATCTAAATCTTTAAAACTATGAATCTGATTTTCTTCCAATCCACAGCTAAATATGAGGTAAAACATAAACACTGCTTTGGGATTTACTCCATATGGATTTAACACGATTCCTTTTTGAATATTTTCCTTATGTTCACCTACAAACCTCTTTACTCCTCTTACCGTCAATGCCGACACTGCCAGTACTGTATCTAAGTGCCTTTTTATAACAGCAACTGTTTCTTCCTTTTTATCACTTCCACACGGTAATCTATTTTGATATATTCCGCTAAACAGATAAATCATTTTGTATGTTATAGAAGTATCCATAACATCAATCGGGCATAATATCTGCAATTTTTTAGATTCATCAGCTTTGGGAAAACTATTTTGAATCTCCTTAGCTAGCTCGTCCGCAGACTTACATTTAAAGGAAATCCTCTGCGCATCTAAATTGATTGTTAAAAATAATACGTTATATGGACACTCCTGAATTATGTTATCACATAGTTTTACATTGTAGATAGCAATGCCAAATAAACTTACCAAAATATTCACTGATCCACCCTTATCTATATAACTAAGCAATGTATGGTTTCCCATATCTGACATTTGGAATATAAATTTATATATTTCTTCATTTTCAATTATTCTTACCGGATCAGCTCCTGTGCCTGAAACAATAAATTCAATAACCGGCTGGAAAATTGGCAATTTCCCAGTCACGAAATTATTCAGGCAATACCATTCAAATGCAATTTTAGCGACTAATCGGTGTATTGCCTGTCCAAAGAAAACTGACATATCTATTGATACCCTTTTCTCTATTTCAACCTGATTTATATCAAGTTCAGTTACATTTGTATCATCAACCGCATTAATTTTCTTGATTGCCTCTATTGGGCCAATTAAGCTTTTTCCATCCGTGCTACGCATAATCTTCCTATTAAATAAATCCGTTTCTGCTGACATCTTAGCACTGTATTCTGTTCCTTCTACAATGACACTCGCCTTATAACTGGCATATCGGTTCCCTTTGCTTGACTTAATATCCAACTCATTCGTTACAAATGCCAATTTCTCAATGACTTCATTTTCAAACATATCACTAAATTTATTATTATGAGCAACCCTGCACACATTAGAGTTAATTATTTTGGCATTGGTAAGCGCATCTGGTATTATGTCAGATTTCGATAAATCCTTTTCTGTATCACAATATATACATCTTCGTACCATTCTGTTTCTCCTTAACCTTTTTCTCCTTATATCCTAATACTACTTTTGAAACTATATAAATTCTATCTTTAAAATCTAACACAGGATTGTTTATCTCATTTCTATATGACAATACTTTCCGGACTGACCACAGTTCATCTTCGTTTCACTTTGAATACTCTGTTACCTTAACAAGCTTTTCATTCTTTACATTTAACAATTCTACAGATACACATAGCCTGTATCCCCTTATTTCTCCACCATTTGCTAGCATAACAAAAACTCCCCACTTCGTCACTGCTAGCCCCATAATTTCCCATAAAATGACCATACAGTAAGAGAATACTTGCTTTTCACTATAAAAAAATTAACACCTGATTATTTATCAAATTTTTCTAATACTTTCCGCCCATAGAATACATTCATACCCCCTGTATCTCTGCTTATTATCTACCTGCTTTACAATTTTTAGTTTAATAAAGATATTTACCATTTTTACCGCAGTGCTGTGTGTAATATCACAGTGATTCATAACATCTTCTATTCGAAAAAACGGCATCTGCTGCATGAACCCCAATTCCATTATCATTTTGTTTCTCATATTGGGAGAAATATTTTTTACTCTGTTTATTGCATTTATACTTGTTTCCATATCCTTATGTTGTTCCTTAATAAAACTACATATTGCTTCCAACGCCTTATCCATTATGTTTAAATAAAAAGTCAGCCACGGACTTATATTGCACGACCATCTTACCTCTGCCATACGATCCTCACATTCATTTATGTTATTCTGGATTAGCTTTGCAAACGGAAGTGAAACTTCTGGCAATACTTTTAATTTTTGCATGTACTTTTCCACCGCATAAGATGAATACATAATATTATCTTGTTCATATGGAGCTAATGTCAATAGCTGATACAAAAGCAATCCACTAAATAAAATTGGATTCAACACATCATTCTGCTTTTTAAAATACTTTTCATATTTCAACGTCACATCAAGCAAATCATCTATACTTTCTCCAATTCTTTCAGGTGAAATAGGATTAAATTCTTCCCTTAATGTGGAAATAACATTTCTTAAAAAAATAAACTTATTCCTATGCTGAAATCTTAACACGTTTATATCTGAATATAGTGCTATTTGTTCCTTTTTATATTGTATAACTGATTCATCCCTATGAATCTGGCTAAAAAATTTTAAAATATCTAATGTTTGTTTTCCATCTGACTGGCAGTACATCAGATTTATTCTGTCAATCAGGCTATTAATATTTTCCATTTCTTCATAATTTAGTAAAGTGACCATTCCCTCTATATAGCCTATTTTCCGATAAATCTGCAATAATAGTGCATTATATTCAGATTGAATCTGA
>OFGG01000177.1_pt1 | contig 57402 bp, 60 predicted proteins | sample 1521701 | NCBI WGS metagenome assembly OFGG01 (sample SAMEA3504081, study PRJEB24116) | mouse gut metagenome | biome: mouse gut; feature: mouse-associated habitat; material: faeces | place: Denmark | collected 2011
ACCATAAAACCATATGGAAGGGTTATTTTTTTATTGATAACTTACAACTCACAAGTTGTTTTAATTACCAAAAAATAATATCAGTTTTTATTAAATATGTCGATAAAAAATTTTATTTATCCATTAATGCATTAATAAAAATATAAAATGCATATTCTTATGCACATTTTACTGTCATTTGTTTTTCTTTTTTTTCGGCAGTCTGTTATGTTTTTCAGCGTACCTGTTTATAGTTCTATCATCAGTACTGTGTGATCTTTTCTGTTTTTTAATTATGTCCCCAGTCTGGTCTATGTGCGTCAGTAGCTTCTGTTCGACAAAATTATGGCTTTCATATCCGTCTGGTGCAGATGGTTCACCAGCATATTCGTTCACTGTCTCATGTTTTTCCTTTACATGTTCTACCACCTTTTTCGCAGACTGGACATGTATCTCTTCATTACGCCCCATGCTTATACTCTTTCCCGTACTTTTCCCATAGCTGTCCGCATCCTTTTGTCCGCTGCTTTCGATATTGTTAGCACTGGCAGTAATTCCGGCTCCTACTGTGCGACTGTTGCTGCCTTGGGAATCAATCCTATTAACAGCAGATCCAGATCTGTGTAAATACACTGATTTATTTCCATTAGGAGCATCCACACCGCTATCCTGCATACTGCCCGAAAATCCGTCAGCTTCGGACAAAATCATATCCCTGACCGTGTTCTTATTTACACGGACATTGCCTTTTAAAGGAATGCCGTTATCCGCAGAACCTGACTGGCCCGCAGATAATATTTTATTTCCATCTGCATTATTAACCTGGACTTCCTGGTCAACCTCATTGTCAACAGATATTTTTTCAGTGCTTCTGGACTGCCTCCTGATATTCCTGTCATTTTCTGTATTATCAGCCGTTCCCCACATCGGATTCCCTGCATTTTCTGTACCTGTATGCACATTACCAAAATCCGCACCTGAATTGGTACTGCCGCCTGCAGGACCTGGTTTGGGTACTGGTACTGCATTATCACTCCCTGCGCCGCCAAGCCGGACTGCCTGTACCAATTCCGTGCCAAGGGGCATCCTGTCAATCTCTTTGGACTGTCCCTTTGTATATCCAAGCCGTTCATCATGTTTTGCCATGGTGGGATTGAGCGTTGCTGCAAGTTTTGTATCCGCATTTTTATCCGCCTGGTATTTATTTTCTGCAGCCTGGTTCGCTGTGCCAATTCCATGCAGCGTGGTTTTGGCTCCCTGGGCCATTAACGCGGCATTGCCCGTGGCAGCCCCTGCAGCAAATTCACCTGCGCCTACTGCAAGCTGCTTCCCGGCTTCAAGCATCTCACGCCTTGCATGTTTCTTAGCCGCACGTTTTTCAATATCCCTCTGCCGGAATGCCTGGTCTTCCTTAAACGCGGAACCGTTTCCCCCAAACATCTGTCCCAGAAATGCCTCCTGCTTCGAGGTGTCTTTCATTTTCTCAGCCGCGCGCCCTACCGGGGTGCGGAATCTCCTCTTAGGCTCCATGGCGGCAATCTGCGCCCCCCTTGCGGCGGTGCTGTCCCCCTGTCCTCCGGAACCCTGCGCATTTCCGCCGGCAGTCTGCCCGGTAATGAATTTAGTCACAACATTATCAGCCATTTCCTCCAGCGACTTAATAATGGGATTTCTCAACTTAATCGCCTGTACCGTAAACCATATAAGAAAAATAATAACCAATATCGAAACAAGTGTTGAAAATGCCCCCGAGCTGACAAACGCCGTATTAAAAATACTAGATGCCGTATTGACAAACGTTGTGGTTATGACAGATGCAACTGAGAAGATCAGATCCGTGGTCAGCATATACAGCATGATGTTTAACACAAGCTCTGCAATCATAAGAACCGTATAACTGATAATTTTCGCCACACTGGCAAGCGAACCAAGCATTGCCCCGGGAACTGCAACGATAAGCCTCATCCCCCTTTTCATGTTGGACATGATGATGCCAAATGCATACACGAATCCCAGCACAGAATAGGTTAGCAGCATTGTGATACAAAGAAACAGGTAGACAAAACTCTGCTCGCCTTTCCCGACAAGATTCACCGAATAATGGTAATCCCGGATATGCCCTGAGCTTGCTTTCTCAGAAGAATAAACCCTGACCGTCGTTTCATTAAATGTTGAATTTAAGTAATTATAAACAGCCAGCGCGGGAAGTTTCAGGCTGTTACTGACTTCGCTTCCCATATTCCTGCTGTTCAGATTGATTCCGTTAATCACTGAACTTCCGGTTCCGTTCGCATCCCGTCCGATTGGCCCCCTTATATATCCCGCCGGAACCTCACGGTTCCAGAATGCCGCCCTCTCGCTGCCGTCAACCTGCAGCAGTACCTGCGGCGTCGCGAAGTTTTTGACATAATTCTCCCTTTTCTCATTAAAGTCCGCATCGTTGTCCTTCAGCCAGAATTTAGAAATCCATGCCTGTTCATATTCTGACGCATATATTTTTTTACCGGACTGGTACCGCTGAAGCAGGCTGATTACCCATGCATCTGTAGATCCTATATTGCCTGCAGGCATCCTGGTCTCATTCTGAATCTGTCCGATCAGTTTTGACACATCATTGGCCGCACTTCCCGTCGTAAACCTTGACGGAAGCCCTGTTGTTGCCTTTTCATTAAAGGCATAACAGATATCCTGTATACTGTTTCCGGCATTTGCCGTAATATGGCCTTTATCCGTATCCACCTTAATCACGGTATCCGGCAGGATCATACTCGAATTCATTACCCATGATTCAAAATCAACAAATGTAGATGCCACAATTTTTGCCGCCGCCGTATTTCCGGATTGTATGTCCTGCGACATCTTATCAAGAATGACGGAATACGTGCCGCCGAGCAGCGGGATGCCGAATACAATGAACCCCGCCCGAAACAGATATTTTTTAATGATTCCCATCCTGCTGTCCGTCTGCCTTGACATGAACACATTCATAAAAAGCATGGTAATCATGATGACAAACAATATCAGGAGGACAATGGAGCTGAAATCATACAATTTGGCATATAATTCAGAAATTACTTCCGTCAGCGGACTCATTAGCGCACTGGCTGTCGTGCCGGTATTTGCCAGCCCGGAATGGTCAACCCCTATTACAATACCGGCTGATGCCGCTTTTTCATTCGCTTTTGAAAAAAACTGAAATGGATTGAGCCACTTCATGATATCTATTACAATCTTTAGAAAACCGTTTACTGCCATTGCCAGACGGTACACCAAAAGCACAACCCATCCCGATATGCTGCGCCCAAGGGAAACGCTTCCGTCGGTTCCTGTTTTGTCAATGCCGATGTCAGCCAGTCCAGCGCCCAGCATACAGTACTGCGAGAATACAAAGGAATTCCCGCTCCCCTCCCCAACATGCTGGAAGGATTCGGAACACAACTGACTGTAATTATATGTACATGAAGATGTGCTGATAAACGAGGTAAAAAGACCCTTGATCCCCTTTGCAACAGACTGGTCATCATATCCGAGAAAACAGCCTGCGGAATTTGCATTCACCGTTGACAGCGCATCAACCATGTCCTCACCGTTCGGATCGGCAATGCACATGGTCAATGTCGTGGCCAGGCAGGATGACAGCATATAAAAACTATAATCTGCCTGATTGTCATCACTGAGCTCATATGTCCCTCCGGCAGCCACGGTAAAATAGGATGCCATTGCCATCAGGATGGTGAGCACTACCATGCATATGCTGGTTCCAATATGTCTGATAGTATTTATTCTATTTATCTTTCTTTTGTCCATATCACGCCCGCCTTGGTTTTAAGATTAAATCACGCCTGAATACAACATTATTGTAGTCCCTGTGTAAAAATGTCATATAGTCGTTTTTCGTTGTTATGAGTCCCACAAGGTTTGATGGAATTGTCTGCCCCAGGACATCCTGATACCTTGCCACACAGTTATCAGTCATGTACCCCATAATTGTGTAATCAGCCTTATCCATGTGGGAAAAACTGATGTCATCCATCATCTGCTCATTATCATTATAAAGAAAACAAACACGTCCCCCTTTTGCATAAAGTTGTTCAAACAGGGCTGTCATGTAATCCTTAACCGTATCATCAATCAGGTCGGCACCGTGAATCACCAGCACGTCACCCATTCCAAGATTTCCGGTACAGAATGAGATGATATTTAAAAGCTGCGCCATCATGATTCCCTTTCCCCTGACAAGAAGCTGTGAAAAATCATAAATGACGCGTCTTGCGCTTGTACAGGTGTCAATCTCCGCCGTCGTGACTGTATTAAAGAGATCCCCGTTATTATCAAGCATGCTTTTGAATGTCAGGTTCAGGATCTTCAGGGCGTGCAGCTCCTCTTCATCCCTTGCCCCTGACATGACGGCTGCCTTGTGCGCAGTCTGCAGGTACGTCGAAAACAACTCCAGCTTTGGGACATCCCCGTGCGGAATTCCGACAACACGCAGCCTGTCCCTGTTATTTTTTGCATTTTCATACCACATTCCCTGGTCAATATAAAACTTTGTCGCTATCTCCTTCACATACCCCCGTATAACTGACCTGTCACTGTCGGTAGGCGGATACATCTGCTCTGTCATGAGCGTTAGTTTTTCCATCTGCATCGCGAACAGGGAAAGTTCGTCATCAGAACCGCCAAACAGCTCAAACATGTTGACATCACCTTTATTCAGGTCAACCTTTTTTGTAATATTGGGAAACTTTGGACCGATCTCGTCCAGGTTACATCCGTCAAGAATGATATGGGCGGCTTTATGGTTATTGATGAGACATGCATGCGATATCTTGCTTCCCCAGAGATCGGAAGCATAATTCCGCCCATAAACCGTATCAATCTGTTCATTACAGACAATAATGTGTCGTCTGTACCGGTCAACATCAAACAGGATTGCTGCAGTATTGACATCGCCAAACATGGTGCCGACATACTCACCTGCATCGTCTTCTATCCCGCGCGTCACGAGTGAGTATGCACCTGCATATTCCGTACTGGTAAAATAGTGGGGTTTTCCCTTTTTTAATGCCAGCGGCCGTAAAAGGGAGGAAAGCTCACTACACTGTTCCCCATCATAACATGCCGCATACAGTGTCGTATATGCATCAATATAATGTCTCTCTATTGCGCTTACCGCCCTGTCAAGTTTTTCAAGGGACGGTGCCTTGATCCTCATGCGGAATGCACACGCAAGGTATACCGCCCCTGCCTGTATCTCAAGTGCTATCTGGTTCAGGTCCATTTCACGCTTGCCTGCCTTGAGGCGGTTCATTTTGCTGCTTCCGGGGTTTGCCTGTTCCGTTGTGTTCATCTGGGCGACATTCTCGGCCTGCGACTGGTGTTCCTTAACCCATCCATCCGACATCCTCTCGACAGTCTCAATATTTGTGACAGATATGTCATCGTCAAGACCGGAGGGAATGAGGTCTATCCCCCAAAATGCCGGAAAGTCATCAACCGCACCGTCATTGTGAAAAAAAGAAAGTATCACAAAATAATTCCCATCACACATGTAGTAATTTGACCTGAACACATAACTTTCTTTTGGCTTAATCCGCATCAGGTTGGGAAATTCTTTCAGGTTACCTTCGATTATTGTCTCTTCTTTTTTCTTCTTAAAGAACATACATCCTGCCTTTCTGTTTGTCCATCCGTGATGTTAGAAATGTTTTTCCTCTCCCGAATAAATGTTTTTCATAAATTCCTCTGTTTCCTCCCTGTCAAGCTGCTCGGCAAACTTAAACATCAGTTCCGAGTTATCAGCCTCATCATAAAAAATATTCAGGGCGGCATTCATCTCCTCCCTGCAGGGCGCCTGGATAAGCATATACTGATGGAGAGATTTATACGAATTACCGATAACCCCTGCAAGAAAATGTTCATTTGTGTCAATCATGGCATCCAGGTCAGGATCATGTACGGTAAGGTTTTTCTTACGTTCTGAAAAATGCGCAATCTGCATATATACATTCTGAGCCTCGGAATTTGTTATGTAATGATATGTTGTCTTCGGCCTCATTTTACGGTAAAATGTGTCAACCCTGTCCACGACCGCATTCCTGTGGTCTGAAAAAAGAAGGACGGACGCATTTCCTACGATATCAAACACCACCCCGACACTACCGTCTGCATAATGTATCATCCCGTTTTCATCTATCTTAGTAAATCCGCATACCCGGATAAACGGACTGGCAGGAGACATACTTCTTGTACTGACCAGACGGGAACCCGGCTGGATATAGCCAAGCAGTGATATAATCTTTTCAAGTCCGATCTGTTTTGTCCGGCCGATCATAAGCAGGACGAAGCATAAACTCCCCCACACGGCCATGAATATCCCTTTCTGAATGAAGCTGCCAGACGCAATGAACGTTTTTGACAGCATGACCATACATGATGTTATGGCAACAAACACAAGCAGGATATTTTTGATTGGGAATGGCCTAAGCCCGATACCGTCATTGTTCTGTATCGTGATTTCCATGTCAAGGTAACTTGAATCAAGCGAATATGGTATCCCATAATAATCTTTTGCCATATCTGATGCATCCTTTCTTAAATTTTTCGGCAATGATCATACCCTGACGGGCACAAGTTTTTTCTTTCCGTCCACCTGGGTGTAGCAGAGCGTACACCTCAGCGGCCGCTTACTGCGGGCTGACACGGCGTCCGGAATATAGATCACATCGCCATTTCTTAATTCTTCCATTTCCTGTTTTGTAAAACGGTGTCCCTGCCATTCATTTGGAATCGCATCCACATCCCTGGCAAAGCCCCAGTAATTCTTTCCTTTATATTTTTGCTGCTGCAGGGAACCGGTAACGGTAAACTGCTGACCGTTTTTGCTGAATGCAGTAAATGTTATAGATAACCCGTTTAGAAGCTGGCGGCATTCATCATCGCTAAACAGATGTCCCGCCCATTTGCGATTAAACTGCACAATTTCATTTGTGGGCGTATACACGCCTGTTATTTTTTCTTTTTTCTGAAAAAGTTTTGAATCCAGGGATAATTCCCTGTCCCTTGTCCTGTCATTTTCCTCTGTTTCTAAATTACGCTTAAAACCCCAGAAATTTTTTCCCTTATAAGACTGATATTCCAGTTTACCGGTTGCAATATAAGACATTCCCGTATTGGATGTTGCAAGAAATGTGACTGACCTGCCTTTTAACAGCTTTTTACATTCCTCATCAGTAAATTCATGGTTCCCCCAGGATGTCTTAAATTCAATTTCTTCATTCAGGGGCTCATACACTCCCCTTACTTTCCTGGATTTCTTTTCCGAATCTGTACTCATTAAACCTGTCCTTTCTGACCATACATATTCTTTCTCTTCCCCTGCTGGTAACTGCGCTCATCACATAACTTGTCCGATATACGCTCCAGCTGCTCTGAGACTTTCTGTATCCCGGGATCGTAGAAATCAATATCCCCCGGATGCGCCGGCTCTGTGCGCCTGAATCCATTTGCATCATAAACAAGATACGATAACGCCAGGATAACTTCATCACTTGCTTTATTCAGTTTTCTTAAGTTGTCGTTAATATGCCTTATATCAGCAGATGTACGCATTGCCTCATTTTTTCGTTCATACGCTTTCGCAAGCTCTCTGACATTATCAGGAACACCATCGTAATCAATATCCCCTGATTCCTTATCCCTGTGGGCAAACAAAAATGCTGCTACGGCAATATAGTTAGGCGTATGCGGAAAACTTTTTTTAGCCATTTCGACCAGACACTTAGGAATGTCCCGTAAGGCACATGTCTCCCCTGCAGATGATTTTTTATTGGTATTTTTCCCAAAATCAGCATCAGCAACGCACCTTGCCCCTGCCAGAGATTTCTTATGGACAGACTTTTCACCTGCCGGGATAACCGCTTCATAATCATTTTTCTGATAACATCTTTCTTCAACGATGGGATTTTCCTGCTGATCAGACATTTTATTTGCAGGAACCGATTTTTCAGTTAGATGTGATTCTAAAACTGCATTTTTTTCATGACTTGCTTTTTCTTGTTTTTGTATGACATGTTTTTCATCCTGTTCCCTGTATTTATTGAGCATGCCATACATGTCATCAAGGTCATAACGCATGGCCAAAGACCTCCCCTGCCCTAATCCGTAAGATAATTTGTCCCGTTCATTACCGTCATAAGGTTGCCGAAATTGGACTGGATAATATCCTGCAGGCACGACATATTGGCTGACACTATTTCAAGTGTGTCAATGATCTGGTTAAGCCTGTGCGCCTCCAGTGATGGCAGGTCGTAATCCTTATTGTCGCGTTTTATCTGTACCAGTAGAGCATCCCGTATGTAATCTGTGACCTTCACGCCCTTTTTTTCTGCCCAGTAGTTTATGGAATTATACAGGTCTTCTGTCATTCTTATATTGGCCCTGTATTCCATTGATTTTTGTTTTTCCATAATAGTTTTATCACCTCATTCAATATTATTTATGCATTAATGGTAAAATAACGTATTATATCTTTAAATACCACATTAAAAAAGCATAGTCACGATTATATATAAAATTAACAAATTAATCAATATATTTTTTATCTTTTTTTCAATTTTCTAAATAATAAATTAAATGCTCTTTCAATTTGCACTATTTTTGTGCGAATCAAAAGAGCATTTAATACATGACATAATAGAATTTTATAATTAAAAGATAGGTTTTTATAATTCTTTTAATTAGCTAATATTTCTTCCTCCAATTTTTTTATATCGTAATCATTTTCCATGATCCTATTGAATGAATTTTTATCATTTTTAGATTTTCTGTTACTTTTTTCATATGTTTTTATATCATAATTATTTTTAATGGCGCTTATTAAAAAACCAACTATGTTTTCAACTTTACCTGAATATTTTAAAACATTATATGCCTTTTTTATCCTATACAAATCATAGTCTGCTGTTTCACAAATTGTTTGTAAATCCTTTATTTTTAACGGCAAGTCAATCTCATCTTGTAACTTTTCATAAAATTCTATTTTTTCTTCCGGAGAGAGTGATTTTTTTTCTTCCACCACTATATTATCCAACTTTGTTTCTGGTATTGTCAGATAAAAATTTATTCCTGCTACTTTTCCTCCATGTCCCTGCCTGGCAACATCATACTCAATGAATATATCATTGGCAGTACTATTAATTTCTTCAATCATTTTCTCTAAAAGATCTCTTTTAAAAACAGACCATTCCATATAGGCAGGATATTTTTCTTTTTTCAAACTTGCAAGCCTTTTATTTGTTTCTGCCTTAGATAATCCTTTATCATTACAAATTATTTTTTCGGCACGCAGCGCATAATTGCAATCTTCCATTTTCTCCATTTCATATTCTGTAACAATTTTTTCGTAATCCGGACTTTTTGATTTTTTAATTTTCTCTTTAATTTTTGGGTCATTAATATCTATAATGCCAAGTTGTAACTTTAATTTTCCCAGCTCATAATAAATATTAATCTTATGGTTCGTATCTGAACCTCTCCTGTAATACGCCTGACTTTTTAACAATTCATAAAACCGAAATGTATATGTACTTGATAAACTTAGCATTGTTTGCAAATTAAGTATTGTAAAATTTCTTTCAAGATTCGTAAGATAATTTCTTAATGCAGCATTATACTGAACTGTTAATACACCTTTCTCATATGTCATTCTGATAGTTACTGCAATATAATCAAATGAATCTTTTTGTGGTGATTCCCAGCCTACATTTTTTCCCGTCACTGACTCTGCAGTACTTTTCAGCCTTGCATAAAAACTTCCGGAATTTCCCTTTAATAATTTGCGAAGTTCATTTGCTTTCAAATTAACACATATTGCATTTGTTTCTAAATTAACAAACCATTGACCGTTAAAAATCTTTTGAAGGGATATAGCCATTAACTGGTTTTCCAAAAGGTTTGAACTGCTCATACTCGAAATAAGGTAATTTGATTTGCTATATAAGTTTTCTGGTAATTGGTTTGTATTATCGTCATTCATACTATACTCTTCTGCATTTTTGCTCATTTGTTCGAAATCCTTTTCTACTTTTTAACTCACATGTTTGTATGTATTACTACATTTTTCCTCACATATATGATATTATAATTATGAACTATCTCATTCGTCAACTTTTTTCTACTTTTTTACGCTTAAAATATCCAGATTTCTACATTTTAACTCATGATTATATATATTAATGTTTTATTGTCTGCCTGTATTGCTATTTATATTATTTTGAACTGCCAAAAAATACTGTGTCATACTCTAAAAAGATACTTTTTTTATGCTATTAAGCTATACCGGACAGTAAATTTTACTGTCATATGTCACAAATTCTACGTTTTTGCTCATATGTATTGCATTTCTATAAATCTGCTCATAACTTTCTACGTTTTTACTCATATGTTTCTACTCTCTTTCTGCGAAGTTCCCATCTTTTTTCTACAATACAACTCGTAACTTTCTACAAATCTGCTCATAACTTTCTACGTTTTTACTCATATGTTTCTACAAATTTACTCATATAAAAAGCCTGTCTTCATTATAAAAACAGGCTTTTTATATGAGTAAATAAATAAACAAATATGTTGTATAAATAAATAATAAAATAAAATGTTGTAATTCACATCAACTATTAACTTTATAATATATTGTTAAGGCTTGTTTAATAATATCCTCCGCGTTATCTCTATCTTTTACAGGTATTAGATTTAATATATCTTCACAAAAATGAGATTTACCTTTTGAAACTTTTGATGTTTTTTTTCGTTCGGCTTTAAAAACACTGTCAAAATCACTTTTTGATAGTTTATCTTCTGCAGTCTTAACGTTTTGTTTTATATTTTTTAATGCGTCCGCTTGTTTTATTGTTATCGCTTTTATTTTGTTTTCAGATAAATATGATATTAAATTATTCTGTTCATCTTCATCCAATGATGAAATAGATGTGGCAGCATAAATGGGTAATTTGTGTCCATCGTTTCCGTCAACCCAGGAAACAAATTCATCACAGAGTTTTTGAAGCTGTAATAGTCGGTATATAACAGCTCTTGATTCTTTCTGTTCTTTAAATTTTTCAGAAAAAGTCCTTGTGTCTTCATTTAATGCCTTAAACAAATGTACTTTTTCGGAAGGACTCATTTCATTTAACTGTCGGTTTAAAAGATGATCCTCTGCCACTATTTTGTTAATTGTGGTTTGGTTTAAGTTATGCAGTATAATGTATGGATATTCTAAGTTTAATTCCTTACATATCTCTAACCGGTTATGGCCGCCGAGAATTATAAAATCTTCTGGTTTATAGTCGTTATGAAGTGGCAAGGTAAAATCGGATACCCTAATCACTTTTGCGGGAGTTTGCACGCCAATTTGTTTAATACTGGATTTTAGAAGTTCTCTTTTCTCGCCTGTAAGTAAAGGAAGTTTTAGTTTTTCATTGGGAAAATCATGAAATTGTTCATAATTTTTTGTCCTGTATATTATGTCATTCTCATTGATTTGCTCCTGTTTGCTTATGTTTTCAAATTTCTTAATTTCTGAATCTACAAAATTATCAGCCTGTGATGTTTTGTCACTTATTTCAAGCCGTTGGAGATTTAATTCGGCTCTTTTTGCCCTTAGTTTGTCTCTGTTTGATGCCATATGTTATGCCTCCTTAATCAATGTTTTGACAATTTTCCTATAATCTTTTGCTGCATTCCCATATCTGTCATATTCTTGTAAAGACTGTTTAAATCCTTTACATTCAGACATTTTAATGGATTTCCGTACTGGTAGAACAAATGGTCTGTATCCGATATCCTGCTCCATTATATTGGCAATTTCTGCTAAGTCTTCCTCCAAGGCTATAGAATGTATAGAAGTTTTTTCATATCTGGTAAGAATGAGTCCTTTTACAATTGCATGGGATAACTTGTTTCGGCTTTCCCGTAGTTTCTTTAAATCAGAATAAATTGCAATTATACCATCTATAGAACCTTCATCACATTCTGATGGTATTATGATTTCATCAGAGGCAACGTAGGACATTGTTAGTAATATATTTCTTGATGGACCATTATCTATTATAATATAGTCGTATAGTTCTTTTATGCCATCTATTATATCTGCTAATAAATACATATCATCTGAATCCATAAAGGTGCGGTCAGCTTTTGAAAGCTGTTCAGATGCACTAATTGCATCAAAGTGGGACAAATGTTGAATGGAATCTGTGGTAAAAGCGTCGGAAGTCAATACATCATAAATGGATGGTATTAGATTATGACCCTTTTGATCTGTTTCAATATTTGCACCTATATATTTTGAAAGATTACGTTGTTGGTCTAGGTCAATAACTAAAACTTTTTTATTATATTCGATAGAAAGTACGGATGCTATTTCTATTACAGAGGATGATTTTCCAATTCCTCCTTTTTGATTTGCAATTGATATTACTCTTCTCATAGTACTTTTTACTCCTTTTAACTGATTAAATATTACTTTTTATAATTATAGTATATTTTGACTTTACAAACAATAAATGTTCTATTAATTATTTCATTTTTTTAAAATAAAACAGATTGAAAAAGTAAAATTTGTAGTGTCTCTAATAGAGACACTACAAATTTTTTAAATGTAATATAAAACAAGATCTGTTGTTTGAAAGTAAAACTCTGTACATGTCTGTTGATAAATCAATATTAGAAGTGTCATATAAAGAAAGAATAAAACCATATTTAAGGCGAAAATAATTTTTCAAAGTAATAGGGGATAACGAAATCGAAATTGCTGAAGGGTGACAGAAAATGAAAAAGTTTAAAATTATATTTTTATCGGCTAAGCCGATACGGCAAGAATATTGACATTATAGTAAAGAAATGAGGTGGAAAATGTTTATAAGGGATATTGATTGTACAAAAGAAACACCTATAATTTTGGGATATCCTGACCAGTTGATATATGGGAAAGGTATTCATGTTAAGCCGAGAACAGAAGGAAGAAGAGACAGTGAACATTTTAAAAAAATATATTTGTCACAGTTGTTGCCATTGGAAGAATATGATCTTATAGTGGTACTCTTATCTGGAGGAAAAGATTCAGTGGCCTGCTATTATAAACTGCTTGAACTCGGCGTACCGAAAGAAAAAATCGAACTTTGGCACCATGATATTGATGGCGGCCATCCATCAAGACATATGGATTGGCGGTGTACACAAAACTATGTAAAGGCCATGGCAGAAGCTGAGGGAGTGACGCTCCGTATTTCATACCGGGTAAATGGCTTTTTTGGTGAACTATACAGGATAGGGGCATCAGAACCAATTGAATGGATTGAACCGGAAACTCAGGAGATAAAACAGTGCCAGTTATCTTCAAATTATAAAAAATGTCTCCGGTTGAAAGAACAGGCCACGGAAGACATGGAATCCCTTTTAAAAAAATATGGTTTCAGAATGAAGTTCCCAGCAAAGTCAGCTGACTTATCAAAACGGTGGTGTTCGGCATACCTGAAGATCTGTGTTGCAGATACCGTAGTAAGCAACTTAGACAGGTTTGGTGAACTGGAAAAACTGGGTGGAAAGCGTCTGAAATTTCCAGCAAAAGGGGGGACGCACCAGGGACGCTGGTGTTCAGGAAATCTGAAGGCTGCAGTTCAGGACAGTGTTACAAGCAGTCTGGAGAAAACGAGGGTAAATAAAAAAATACTTATTGTTTCAGGGGAAAGACGCGGTGAGTCGGCTGGGAGATCAAAGTACAATGAAATGGAAATCCACCGGACGAATGCAGAAAAACGTTCCCATAGAACTGTCCATCAATGGCGGGCTGTTATCGATTATTCGGAAAAAGATGTATGGGAGATCCTTAAACGCCATAGGGTAAATCCACATCCCTGTTACCGTATTGGCTGGAACCGATGCAGCTGTGCCATGTGTATTTTCTCCACGCCTTCGCTATTTGCGGGGATCAGGGAAATGTATCCGAAAGAGTATGAGGAACTGAGACAGGATGAAAGGATACTGGGATTTACACTGGATAATAAAAAGTGCCTGAATGATTTTGTGGGGAATGCAGAATCCTGCGTATACTGGCAGGACAGGGCGGCAGTCCATTCCATCCAGACTGGTTCCTTTTCGGCAGAGGAGGTTTATGTGGATGACTGGCAGTATCCGGCAGGGGCGTTTCACGGGGCGGAAGGAGGACCGTGTTAAAAATTATGTGAAAAATATTTTATAAAGAAAGCCGCTGAAATGCATCAGCTGGCTTATTTTAATGTACAGCAGAAAGGAGTATGTATGGCAAATGAATGTATGGATACGGTAGTATACTATGCCGTATCAGAAGATCAGGAGAAAGGTCTCATCAAATTCAGGGATGCTGTCAGGCGCTGTTATGACACTAAAATGTTTGCTGGTGGGAACAGTCTTAGCCGGATGTTTGAGGAAAATGGTATATCTGTCAGTGGTTTGTCCCTTCGGAGCAGTGTGGTATATAGTGATTTGGAAGGAGGACATGTTACACTGGAGTGTATTTCTGCATGGAGTCCGCCTTATGAAGCGTATTCAAGATTTGCAGAAAGTTTCGGGATAGGGTTTGTGCTGCAGGCAGAAGAACCGGGTTTTTCCATTTATTACAATACGGATACGGATAAAAGATATCTGACAGCTGAATATAAAGTTTATCTTGCTGAAAGACCGGAAGATCATTCACTGGATGGTCTTTTTGACAATGCCTGCGGAGACACAGATCTATATTTTGATTCAGATGAGGAACTAACGGGCTGGTTCAGAAAATATAGTGATATCAATGTCAGAACCGTAGAAGAATTAAAGGAACACCTGGATGAAGAATATGTCTGTGTTTATGAATTTCAGAATCCGTATCAGTAAAGAAAGGGGATGGAATGAAAAAGGGATTGGAAATGAAAAGTAAAATAAAATGTATAAAATATTTTGTGACAGCAGTATGTGTACTGGCGCTGACGCTGATAACCAGATTAAGAAAAGAAATACCGGATATACAGCAGGCAGTCCCGGCTGCTTCTGAATACCCGGGTGATGTGAAAAAATTTGTATCTGTGGAGATCATGCGGGGAGACACATTATGGAGTATAGCAGAAGATCATAAGACTGGAAATTATACAACCAGGGCGCTTATCGAGGAAATAAAGCATACAAACGGACTGAGTGGGGACAGGATCGTGGCAGGCAGTTACCTGATTGTCCCTTATTATGAATAAAAACAAAAGGTCAGGATTAATGAAATGGAGGTAATGATATGAAATACTTTGCTGTTAAATCAGGGAGAGAGACAGGCATTTATCCGTCATGGGAGGAGGCCGAAAAACAGATAAAAGGATATCCCGGTGCAAAATACAAAAGCTTTAAAACCCTCAGGGATGCGGAAAATCTTATGGGCGGCGGCATATGCAGCGGAGTGGATATAAGGCCATCGAGGCATGGGTTAATGGACGCTGGAAATGTAAGAAAGAAGAAACCGCAGCATACAGGAATGCAATGCAGAACATCATTGCAGAAGGGCTTGCCATAAGGTTTGTAAAAGTTAAGGCACATTCGGGGATTCCGGGAAATGAACTGGCAGACAGCCTTGCAAAAAGCGCTGCAGGCATAGGGATATAATGTTCTTTTATTCGCAGAGGCATGCAACAATACTGGCAGTTTTGTCGCGTATGTCCCATGCATATGGCAGGGGAGAAGAGTATTCACTTATTTTATTAATTGTCTGTTCCAGACACAGCCTGTATCCTGAAAATTAAAAATATAAGGGATTATCTGGAGGAATATTAGATGAATGTAATTAATGTCAATAAGGTAATGGATGAAAAAAGGGGAACAATCTGCTTTACGGGGCACAGGCCAAACAGGCTTGCCGGGTATAACAGCAGGGCGCCGTATACCACGTTTGTCGGAAAATTAAAGCAGATGCTCGTACCGTTAATTAGACAGGGATATACCCGCTTTATCACAGGAGGTGCACAGGGAATTGACCAGCTTGCATTCTGGGCTGTTGAAGGATTGAAAAAGGAAGGCTATATGCTGCAGAACATCGTATATGTTCCATATGAGGGGCAGGAACTGCGGTGGAGTGCGAAAGGAATGTTTTCACGCCAGGAGTACAGGCTTATGCTTGAAAAGGCAGATGGCGTGGTTTATTTATACAGAAAAGGGCAGTCATTTAAGGTCGTGGACGCCCTGATGGAGAGAAACCATGCGATGTGCAATGCTTCTGATAAGGTAATTTGCGTATATGGGGGAAACGATTTTCACAACGATAACGGCGGTACTGCAGAATGTCTGCGTTATGCTGAAAAGATATGCCTTGAAATTGTCCTGACCAGGTTTGCGGCATGATCATACAGGGAGGACATCCTGCTGGAATATATAACCAGCAGGATGTCCTCCTTATTTTTTGCCGTATGATATTTTAGGATACCGCATCTGCCAGCTAGGCTGCTGAACGCGCAAGGGCACAGGAGAACAGGCCGTCCCTGTTAAGTATGCGGCAGTAATCCTTTTCCATGTAAAGGATCGGGGCAAGCGGGTTTGATGCCGCCGCTACCGGGATCAGGTTTTGGTACAGGTCTGCCCTCATGGCATTTGCCCCGCCGCCATAAACATATACAACATCTATGCTGCCTACAGAAGAAAGAACTTCTGACAGGTGGGCGGCAATCTCGTTTGCAAATATTTTCCTTTGTTCGGCAATCTTTGTATCGGCAACTTCACGCTGCAGTTTTTTGGTTCCGGTTACTTCTTTGCCAAGGAAATTAATCAGTTCCTTACGGGTTTTATAAATATGTTTTCTGGCCCCCGGTTTCTTTTTTTATGGAAGCGATCGCATTGTCAAGTATCGATCCATAACCTTTTGTAAAAGTGTAGGACAGCTTCGGGGAGAATGTGCCGTCGGCAAATACGGTATAATTTACCGTGCCCTCGCCGATATCAATGCCCACTGTAGAGTCGCCCGCGATAATGTCATCTGCAGTAATGGGTTCCCAGACGGAATTCAGCTGTTTGGCTTCATTAAGAAGGTTCTGGATGAAAACCGCCCCGTTGGAAACAATTGCGATCTGTGCGGCGCTGCCCTCGGCCAGTACGGCTACATCCTCAAATTTTATATTGACGTTTATAGTATTCTGCTTAACGTTGAAATTATGTATTTCCACAGTATGACGTTCACAGCTGCACAATTTTTTCGGATAGGCTTCCCGTTCCTCTATGTATTCGTCGATTGGCAGGGCAAGCGCTATGCGGGCAGCTACATCTATATCATCTGTCGGGAGCTCACCATTTTTTGCATAATAATCCTTTAAGGCGATACCAGCAATGGTTCCAAGACATAAAATGGAGCTCAGTTCATCTTTGGCCTTTCCGATCCTGTTTAAGGTGACATCAAACTGGCGCACCCCTTCGGGATAGTGCACGATTCCCTGCCGGCCAAAAATATGGCGGTAGCGGTCACTGACAAGGGGCGTGTTAAAGGAAGCGTCCAGACAGTTAAATATGTCATTTACCGCTTCTTCCACGTCTGCCCTGTTATCCGGATCAATCCCGAATGAAACGGGATCGATCGCCAGGGAGGCAACGCTCTGGTAGTCTATGTCAATACTGTCCCTGCCCCCTGATACAACCGCAGTGCCCTTCAGATACCCGTTTCCGATATCCATGCCTGCCAGAATGTTTTCCGTTTTGTTTTTCATAATTACATCTCCTCTGATTTTATATTTATGTCAAAAAAATTTTGTCATATCAATGTTTACATTTCCGGGCCTCTGGTACCCGTCATTTTCAACTTCTGTGTTTTCATTATCTGTTTTTACGAACCGGCTTTCCTGGGTGACAGGCGGTTTCTCTGGAATGTACTGATTCTGTCCTGCTGGTATTTCAGATGCGGATGTTGTTTCTGGATTATCATACTGTGCCGGTGAAACAGGACTAGGCTGCCCACGTTTTTTATCCTGTTTTGCAGCGTCTGTTTCCGGTATGACCGGTGATGAAGCGGAAGAAACGGGGAGTGAGGAAATATTTTTCCGGGGGCGTCCTCTTTTCCGGCCTGTCTGCCGGATATCCTGTAATGCTGCAGCTGGTTCTGGTTCACCAGGCACCTGTGTGGAATTTTGTATATTCCGTTTCCATGCAAACTGGAAGATATCATTGTATCCTTCCTGTGCTATTGAACGTTCCACTAACGCTTTCAGGGACATGCTTTTATTGGCCTGTGCATCCATCCATTGAAGTATGCTGGCATCCCGTTCTTCGTCAAAACAGATTGTGTATCGTGTCATGTCAAAATCCCACTCCTTTCCAAAATTCGAATTCGCCCAATTATAGCAGGTTAAATATTAAATGTCAATTATATTATAATTTTATTAATAATTGAATCAACTTTTAATATGCATTAAATATGCTCTAAATATGTATTTAATAATAATCAATAATATAAGAATTATTACAAAAATATAATTTTAGATACATAATTATCCATATAGTTTTTAATATATTGTACATTCTAAAAGCAATATATGGTGAAATCTTTCATGGCGTAACTGTAGGGAATTAGACCATGATGGATAAAAAATTTATATAATAATGAAACAGGTCTATTTAATGTAAATAACGAAAATAATTAATATTTTAATTTCAAAAAATAAAGCGGTTTTTTAAGGTTATATTATTAAAAAAATATCATAAATGATTTAAATAGTGCATTTATAGTTAATATTTTAATATAAATAAGTACATTTAATATACATAATACATCTCACCTCATATGTATTATTTATTCCTTTTTGTTTATGATTTATGCCCTGTCGGGCTCGGATAGTGTATTGAAATAAAAAAATAAACGAAAAGGAGATTTTGTTATGGCACAAAGAAATACGATTATAGGAACAATTGCAGGCATCCGGGTTCATGAAAATAATGACTGGGTTCTTTGCGAGGCAGTTACAGGCATGGGGGAGGGGACAAAGGTTTTTCTTTCTATTGTTGACCGCTACTGGTCTAAAACAAAGCAGTGCTTTGATACCCGTCTCATTCCATTCCAGGGTTTTGTACCGGAAGGCGCGACACTCTCCAAGAGACAGTTTATCGCGGCTGATTTCATTGTGAATCCTTATATTGACCAGGACGGGTATACATCAATTGCCTTTGATATTGTCAACTGGGATTTCAGTCTTTGTATGAGAAACGGCGGAGCCCGTGTAGATCCGGACAGGGGAATGCGTGTTGCAGGCGGCCAGTTTAATGATAATGCTGACAACAGCACAGACAGCAGCACAGATAATTACATGGACAATAACGTTCAGGGACAGGCTGCCGATGATGGTTTCAGAAATATTCCTGATGGAATTGATGAGGAACTGCCTTTTAATTAGTTTTGTTAAGGACGGGCAGTATAGGCAGCATACTTCCGTGACTGGTATTGGCTGGAAAACCTTATCAGGTTCGGAAGGTGTTTTGAAAAACAAAATATAGAATAGGAGAATGAGATTATGCAGAGAAATTCAATTGCAGGCAATGTGGCAAAGATTATGGTAAAAAATGCCGAAGGAACATGGGATTCCGTACAGTCCGTTAAAGGCGGCGAGAACGGTACAAAGGTATTTGTTACTATCGCCGATCATTACTGGAGTAAAAGTAAGGGCGAACAGATAACGAGATTTGTCCCGATGCAGGGATTTGTACCCCAGAATCTTACCATCCAGGTAGGGATGCTGGTAGATGCTGAGTTTGTCATCAATACATATAAAAAAGACGGTATCTCAAATGTATCCATGGATATTACGCACTGGGACGTGTCCCTGCGTTCCGCAAATAGACAGCAGGCTCCGCAGCAGGCGGCAGCTGGTAAGGCAGCATCCAGTGAGGCAGTGGAGGAGGAGATCCCTGAGAAGCCAAAGGAAACAAAACCACGGACGAAGGCAGCGGCGAAAGCAAAGAAATCAGCAGCTTAAAATAATATTTCTAACAAAGGCGGGACGAATGTTCCGCCTTTGATGATGCACAGCCCCATGCAGAGGAAGTATGCCGCAGAAGCGGCGCATGGGGCGCGCGGCGAGTAGGAGAGAAGGTCATTCCCCTACTCGATTTCAGGAGATACTGTAAAGGATGCAGGAGTGATTGACGTAATGAAATCAAAGAAACGGGAATTAAATAATGAATTGTATGAAATATGGGTAATGCTGATGCGCGAAAAGCTTGACAGAGCCATGGAAAGGCAGAAAAAGGCAGAACATATTGAAGAATACAGGAGGCTTGACGGGTACATAAACGGGATAGGTATGTCATTATCAATATTTGCAGCCTTGATAGAGGGAAAGTTATCCAGGGACTATGAAAGACTGCTGAAAATTAGCAAAGGAGAGGAAGAATAACTGGATTTGCGGATTTTACAGAGAAGATAAAGGATGGCGTCGGAAAGACGGCAGGCGACGGTTTCAAAATAAGACTCAATGAGGTCAGGAAAAACAATGGGGTAATACTGACTGGGCTTACAGTTGCAGAGAATGACAATAATGTTTCCCCGACTATTTATCTCAATAATTATTATCAGGACTATGTAAATGGAAAAACAACGGTTGATAATGTTGTTGATGACGTAATCAGTATATATCAAAAGAACAAGATTAACCAGTGTGTGGACATGAGATTTTTCCTGAATTATGAGAAAGTCAGGCCGCGGATTATTTATAAGCTGGTTAATACAGGCAAAAATAAAGAGCTGCTGGAGGACATACCACACATGGAATTTCTGGATCTGTCCATTGTTTTTCAGTGCCTGGTTACACAGGAAGATCTTGGGATGGCATCAATCCTCATATATAATGCACACCTGAAAATGTGGGATGTATCCGTAGAAGACCTGTATCAGGCGGCACATGAAAATACAAAGTCACTTTTAAGGCATGAGATTAAATCAATGTCAGAGGTTCTGCATGAACTGATGATGGAAACCCCGATAGAAGAATATCCAGAGGATTTTCAATATGACGTTGATATGCCGGAACTTGCGGGAAGTGTTCCAATGTATGTGCTCAGTAATAAAAGAAGGGTGGAGGGTGCAGCCTGTATGCTGTATCCTGACCTGATTCACGATTTTGCAGACAGAATTGGCGCAAATCTCTTTATTATTCCGTCTTCCATCCATGAGCTGCTGCTTTTACCAGCCGATCGTGACGAGGAGGTGCCGGAAATTAAGTGCATGATCAGGGATATCAATGATTCCCAGGTGAGTAATGAAGAAATCCTTTCCTATTCGTTATATTTCTATGACAGGCAGGCGGGGGAGATTGTAAGATTGTAGGAGGGGGAGTTAAACGGATACTTCAGATAAACAGGAACCGGATTTAGTGGAATGGATTTTGTCCTTAAATCCGGGCCTGCAATACGGGAAGGGATGGAAAATGGCACTTTATAAAAAGCTTGATTTATATTCTGTTACTGAAGGACTGGATGAGATAATGGAATATTATTACAACGGAAATGAAAAGGACAGCCCTTACTGGGACTATTATTGTGAGCAGATTAATGAACTAAGTAATATTGCATCGGAATTGTATGTGGAACTGCAGTCCGTGAAGGATAAGCTGTGGTATCAGATGCCCGCAAAGAAAGTTGCCTTTTGTGCTGAGGATGACAGCGTCCAGACAGCAAATGCATGGTTTGACACAGCGGCGGCAATGTTGTATGACACTGACATGGCAGGGCTCCTGGAGCATGAAAATATTTATGGTGCGGACATTTACCTGGAAAAACAGAAACGAATCGCTGCCCTGAACAGGCTGACAAAACAACAGCAGATGTATCTTTATACGGAAGTAGTTGGTTTTATTACCCGGTATCTGGAACTGTCTGCAGCCTTTGAGACGATTAAGGCCGTTATAAATGAGCTGGATTATCACCAAGCTGTCATGAATGGACGGAAACAGCAAAATGTTGCGTTGCCGCAATCGGTTTATGTATAGGTAATGACATAAGTAATATTTTGACATTGTGGGATTACGTGATATAATGAAAAGGAAAGAAATTTTCCTTTTCATTAACCGGAATCCGGAAAAGAAGGAGAGAATTATATTACATGGACAAGTTGAAGGAACAGGCTGTTTTAACCATTGTGGAACTGCTGAAAAAGGAACAGGCTACTGAACGCGCAAAGGAATATGAAAACCAGCTTTTGGAAATGCTTGAAGAACAGGACAGGAAAGAGATTGCGGAAGTCCTGGCCGGCAGTAAACTGCCTTCCCTGCTGTCAGATACCATCGCAAAACGGATTTTCAGCGCTGACTCACACAGGGAGCGCCTTGCGTATCTGCTAAAAAATGTGGTACAGGACGATTCCATTGAGGTTGAAGGCAGTTATACAAATGAGGGACTGATGCAGTCAAGGAATTCTAAAAAAGTTATCTTTGACGAACCCGCAAAACTCAAAGATGGCAGGCATTCCGATACGGAGTTCCAGATATCACTGCAGGAATACATATTCAGGAGGGCAGAACTGTATGCGTCCGATATGCTGATGTTTTCATACAGTGTGGAGGAGGGACAGAAGAAATCGGAAGTTTCTTACTCAAATACGGCAGGTGTCCTGCTTGTGGTGTTGATGAAAAACAGCTCGAAAGAATTTAAAAAATTCAATGAAACTAGCGAAAGATACATACACAGGTTTACAAAGAGGACTGCCGATTCAGGCATATCATTTAATTCCATGATGACAATGGTATTCGTGCAGCTTGATGAATGCCTGAAACAGTTCAGGGAAGGCAGGAACGGGGAACATGACAGTGCCGGCAACCGCCTTGATGAGCTACAGATTTTATTAAGTCTGGTTGCTGATATTAATGATGAAAAGGTGCTTAAATCCGCAAAAGATAAAAATTTCATGAGGGATATTATTGCGGAGGTAAAGGAGTTGTCTGAGAATAAGGAGGTAAGGGCTATGCTGTTGGCAGAAAAATATGCACAGGCGGACATGAATGCAGTGAGAAGTTATGAACGGAATGAGGGCAGGCATGAGGGATTGGCGATCGCAGCCAGAATTATCGCGGATTATCAGTCCGGAATGTCAGATGAGCAGATTGCCTTTAAATACGGTTATGGTATTGACGAGATTAAGGCAGTATTAGGCCATTGAGGGTAACTGATCTGGATATATAAAGCAGTTTTTGCAGTAAATGCAGAGGCTGCTTTTTTTGTGGCCAGTCATTATTGATAACAGCCTGTATACAGGCCCGGATATGATTTTGGAAGAAGGAAATACCATTTTGGTGTTTCTTTTTAGGAAAAGGAGAATGATATATGAGCAAATTACATGAAATGACACCCTTGCAGAAACAGTTTGCGGAGGAAAACCAGAATGTTGTATTCCGGTTTCTGAACCAGAAAGGACTCTCGGCTGACGATTACTATGACATCGTGATTTTCGGCTATCTTCAGGCGGTACAGGAGTATGATGAAAACCCTGCCCTGTCCCATTTCCGATTCAGCACGATTGCAAGGACAAAAATGAGCGACAGCCTGAACAAACATTACTCTTATGAGAACAAGCCAAAGCGCAAGGCACCTACGGTCAGTATCCATACCCATACAAGTGACGGGCTGGCCCTGAATGAAATCCTGCCCGACCGTCAGAAAGATTTGCAGGCGCAGGCCGCCGATCGGCTGTTTGCAATGGAGGTGTTATCCTGCCTGACGGAAACAGAACAGCAGATGGTATACCTGAAGGCTGACGGACTGACCTGCCGGGAGATCGCAGACATATTTTCCACTACCGTACACGGAATCAACGGGCGGTTCCGCCGCATGAGGATGCGTCTTACGGAAAGAAATTTTTGAGATGCATAACTTAGAAATACGGACACCAATTAAATCATATGTTGGGCAAAGCACTGGTATTTACTGGTGCTTTGTGTATTTTGCAGTAGAAGAACAGGGAGGAAAAGATGTAATAATGAACCAGATAAAAATTTATGTATTCAAAGAAAGTGGAAAATGGTATACGGAAGATGATTTTGAAATCCCGGATCATCTGGAGGAGGTTTATGAAATAGTTGATTATATCAAAACAAATTTCACGTTTTATATGGGAATGCATCTTGTAATGCTTTTCAATGAGCCATTTGTTAAAAATGGATACCCAAATATGATTCCTGCGGATAAAAGAAATGCAGTTTGACGATGAAAAGGAGATGAACATATCATGGAGGAAAGATGCGGAAATTACTGCGGGGTTGAATGCATAAATGGATATTGTCCCAAAGCTTTAAAGGACGAGTATATGGAAAGGGGTTATGACATTGTACATAACTGTGGGGAGTGTTCCTATTACAAGGGGTGTGAGGACTGCTATTTTGCAGATAAACCAGATCTGTGCGAACCGCATTTCGTTAATTACAATACTGAAGAAAGTAACAAAGAGGAGGTAACCGGCAATGCGCAAATTTCTCATACAGCAGATTATAAATGACCAGGTATGTCAGGGCATATATTCAGAAATGCAGCTTATCCGCTATCTTGACATGTCTGATTGTTATGATGGGGAATATAAAATTTATGATGTAACAGATTTTGGACAGGTTAAGGAAGTGTTCTACAATGGATGGCTTCCTGGCCGTTTAATAAAGATTACGGACATTGATGGAAATGTTGTTGTGAGCGGATATGGAACAGACCATTAGATGAGCGGGCGCAGGGGCGTATGGGGAAAATGACAGAAAGGGATTGTTAATTATGGGATTTTGTAGGGATATGAAAGGTCTGTTGAAATAGCAGCCTGCCTGCAGGCTCGGATCGTATTCTGGAAAGCATCCTATAACGAATGGGCAGTATGTTCCTTATATATGCATATGTAATACATAATAAATGCAGAATCAATATACTGATTTGGGATAATAAGTGATGATTATTTCAAGTCAGTATACTGAAATAAAAATGTAGGATAATACATATTTGGTACATATTAAATGCATATAACTGACATTGGTTTTGTCATGTGTTTCATGGTATTGGCAGGGTGCAACAGACAGGTGCCAGTACAGTAAGATGATCTGCTTTTGTAACAAGCTGTTACAAATTTTGTTTCTGTATCTGTAACAGGCTGTTACAAAAATAGATTTGTTTCAGGGTGCTGTTAATGAAGTAAGTAACACCAATCATGGCAAACCTTGTTACAAAACAGCATTCAAAATATACGGCTGGAGGGGCTTGATGTAACACGTTAAAAATCAGTTAAAGATACAGTGTGAATTTTGTAACGGCAAAAATCGAGCATTTACAATACTTTGAAGTGTTTCTGCAATTCAGTGTGTTACAAACTACAAAAAGTATGTAAGAGCATAAGGAAGTATGGCACCAAAGTAAATATGTTCGATATAGTATAATCTTATAAATATTCATGGACATTGTTCTTAATTCGAAAGATAATTAAAAGCTGACTGTTAAATGCGGACAGCAGATTCATGGGTATCGAAAATAGTTATATAAAGCTACCTGCAGAGTATGTCAAAATCAAAATGCATTTTTATCTGGAAAATACATTTTGATTCTGATTATTAAAATCGAATTATTATTTCTTAATTTGATTTTTAAATGCATTAATGGTAAAATAAATTGCTGTTTGCTAAAAAAGGAGTCAAAATATTATGGATTATTTTGAAATGTTTTTAAGGAAACGAAAACTGACAAAAAATAAAATCAAAAAAATGATGGCTTATGACGGCAGGACCATAAAAGGAACAGATGAAGTATGTGTATTCCTGCATGGCCTGAACCGTGATACAAATATCGGGCTGATATCAGATTATGACACGGACGGCCTTATGTCAGAAGTGGTAAAGTATCTCGGACTCAGTCTGTTAAAATTTTCAAACCTTTTCATATCAAAAAGAAACATTGAAAATGGGTACGAATTTTCAAGGGATGATATAGACAACCTTGGAGATATAGAAATCCTCATAACCTCGGATGTGGGCATCAACTGTCAGGATGCCATTGCCTACGCAAGGCAGAAAGGCATCATGGTTATTGTGACAGACCACCATCTTCCAAACGACCTTAAATCATTACAGGCTGATTACATTGTAAACTACCGGCTTGACAATGACTTTATAAAGGGTAATACAGATGTCTGCGGTGCATATACCGTCTATCAGATATTCGAGAGATACGGTCAGTTATACTCCGGGGAGTTTCCGGATTATGACAAATTCATGAATGACCTTGTACTTCTGCGGCATTTTGCAGCGATGGCTACCGTGGCTGATTCGATGCCGCTTTTAAGCATCAACCATTATATTGTCGGTGAAATGCTGCATTTCATGAACTATATCACGCCCATGGATAAGTCGGACGGGATCGTTCAGGGTGTCTGTTGTGATGGTTTTGTGCAGAATGTATACAATAATTTCCACATATTCATAACCGCGCTGGCAGGACAGTCCTATAATGATTTTGACATGACATTTCTTGAATATACCGTTATACCGGCGGTTAACAGTATTAAAAGGATGGGCGCAGATCCGATGATATTTTACCAGATGCTCTTTAATTCGCCAGAGACTGCATCTGAGAATGCAGGGTGCCTTGTTGAGCTGAATGAGGCGCGCAAAGAGCTGGTTCATCGCAAAATGGAAGAACTGGAAGAAACCGGGAATGAGGACGGAAAATATAAGCAGCCTTTTGGTAAATACATTTTTATGACCACAGCTCCCCTGGGCGTCGTAGGGCTTCTGGCAGTCAATATGATGAATAAAAACGGACTGCCCGCAGTGGTGCTGAATGATACGCCTGTGTACGATGAGGATTCCGGCAAAAATGTATATAAGGGCTCTGTAAGGTGTCCGCACACATACCGGTTTCTGACAAATGTGAACCAGTCAGGAATGGCATACTGTGCAGGACATGAATGTGAATGCGGGATAAACGTTATTGCCGATCAGCTGCATCAATTCTTTGATTTTTTGTCACAGGAATTTGATGGAATATTTTCTATGGAAGATATCTGTGACATCAGGAAGGACAGGGATGCTTTTTTTAATAAGTTTGATATCCATATGGATTTTGATACGAATATTTTTGATTTCGGGCATGACGGGGAGCATCTGATTGATGACTTGAAAAAATACGCACCCTTTGGAAAGGATTTTGAACCGCCGCGCATTATACTCAGTTTTAAACGCCGGCATGGCATGATAAAACCGCGCTGGCAGGGCGTTTACAAACAGGCGAAACAGAATGTTTTCAGCATGGGAAAAAGGATTTGATGAATTTAGAAAATCTGAATATTACGCAGAACGTGCAGCGATAGCACGGCAAACTGCAGAAGATACAAAACCAACTGATAAAGGATTTATTGACCGGCGGATCAAAGATGCAGAAAAGACCATTAAGGCACAAAGGAAAAATATTGAATATTATCGAAAATATCTTGAAAGAATCGAAAACGGCGAAGAAATTAAGCAGTATAACGGCGATATTCTCACTGCGGATATGGTTCAGGAATGGATAGAAAATGCAGAATTAATTATAGAAAATGCAATTAGTAAATCAATTTATTATCATGAGTGCATGGAAGAAGCTGGCGGTGTTGCGTTTTCTAAGAACAATATAAAAGAGGGCTATATTGTAGAGCTTGACAGGTGGGGGAAGTGCAGAGTTACAGGAACCGGAAAAGTAAATATTTCATATTCAATTATGGAAGGTGGTGCTGCCGGATATGGTGGGAAAGCCGCATATGCAGAAATTAAAAGAATTATATCGGAAGAGGTGCTGGAAAAGCCAGAACATCCATTTAAAGTCGGTGATAGCTACACTGTGCAAGTGTGGAATAGCGAAAAATGTACTAGAGAACCAAAAGAGTATATAGTTACAAAAATAACCCCGGAAAGAGTAACATTAAAAACCGGAGAAGAAAGAGCGGTTAGCCGAAAGCCCAGAAGATTTAAAGATAATAGTACAAATGGTTTTTCGTGGGCTATTGGTGTAGTTGATGGGTACGGAGGCACTATTTATAAAAAAGAAACAGATATGATATGAGTACCAAAAATAAAAAGAAACAGGGAAATATTGCCAAGCTGTACATATAAAAATTGTCAATACATCAAATTATGTTAGTAAAGAGAATTCTTGTAATATAGCCTTGCCTGCATTTAGTCTTGACAAAAAGCATTCATTGTCAGAAAATGGAAAAAGAAAAGGGAGGTTAATTAGAATGGTCATATTGGATAAAGCGAAGTTATTAGAACACGAAACAGTGTTTTTTTATGCGAGCGAGATGGATACACGAATATGTTATGTAATGGATCAGGCAGGAATACCGCACATAGAAATGCCGGCTCACAGACTGTACGATAATGTGAAATATGCAGATGTTCCGATACCGGAAACTGCAATTTCTCATCATGGAGAGATGTCAGATACCGTTTGGGCAATGATTTCCAAGATAGATCCTGAATATCTGGCTGAAAAAATGAATGAAATCGTTTTTGACGAGGATCTGCGGCAGATCGAGCTCAATATGAGAACAGAGGTGCTGGATTGACATGATAAGCCGCGAAAAGCAGATTTACAACCGGATCAATACATATATTAAAAAATACGGGATACAGTCATTCATCAAAATGACGCCGCATGCCATGGACAGGCATCTTGGCCTGAGTGATGACCAGTTAATTAACCGGTTATTCAAAGATTCCAGTCCTACAAATGATGCATCCGTTTTTGACATTGGCGGGAAAAAACTAAATCATTACATAACAGAGTCTTTTGAATCAATTATGCTGTTGCTGTCAGACAGGCTTTCGGATGATAAGATTGCGTATGGCAGAAAAATAAAAATAACCGGAAAGCCGCTGGATATACCGATTGGACACGGATTCCGGTCATCAGACGGGAAAGAATACCAGTCATATTCCATGGCATTCATCATCCGTAAGGAAGCAAACGACATAGGATTTGAGTTTGTGTCAATTTTCCCTGATGTGACAGCTTCCGGGAAAACCCAGCCGACAGGACGCACGGCTTATGATGCTTATACAAAGGAAAAATCCCCCTTATTTGAAACATACCTGCGCTGCATTAACGAAGACGCCAACAAGGAAAACAAAAATCTGAGGGAGGTATTAATAGCATCTTATTATCCGGCCATGGTATCGGATGAAGGCGATATATGGAGTGAAAAAATACGGCTGCAGATACAAAATGACAGGGGAACGACGGAGCTGAACATCAATATGTATGAAAGCAGCATGAGCTGCGGGAAGAAAAGTTTTCAAACCGTAACGTATGACCGGGCTGTCCGGTTAATTCCGGAACACTACAAAACAGTTTTCCCGGACCAGTACAGGCATGTCAGCAACTTTATCCATATGTACAGGCATATTAATGAGGGTATCGAATTACCCCGCTCTTTTGACATCAGAACACAGTATGAGATAGAGGATGCAAAGAAAAATGACGGTTACGGGTTTGGGTTAAATAATAGGTTTTAAAATGAATATTGACTGAAACGGCACTTTTTTGAAGGCAGTACCAAGATGCAGCAGGTATTGTCTTTTTTTGTGCTTATTTTTAGAAAGGCCGAAGAAGATGAAGAAAGAGCTTTCACAAATATTTGGACTGCATGAATATCAGGAGGAACTTGTGGATTTCTGCGTGAGGACTCCGAAATGCGGCCTGTTTCTGCAGATGGGGCTTGGAAAGACGCGCATAGCGCTTGCGACAGTATGCGAACTTGTCATTACAAACAGTATGCTGGGGCACTGTCTTGTGGTTGCGCCAAAGACCATTGCCCGTTCTTCGTGGATTGATGAAATGAATAAGATTGAAATTGATATCAGATACCAGTCATTTCTTGTTGATGAAAAAGGAAAGGAGCTGACAAAGGCAGAAAGGGAGCTGTTGTTCGAGGGAGCAAAAACAGCGCCGCCGACAATGTATTTTATATCAAGGGATTTACTGCCACAGATGACGGAATATTTTGGAACGGAGTGGTGTTTTCCGATGATTATTGCCGATGAATACCAGTCCTTCAAAAATCCGCATTCAAAGAGGACAAAAAGCCTTATGAGCATCATGCCATATACAGAACGTGTGATAGGCCTGACCGGAACACCGACGCCAAACGGGCTCGATGATCTCTGGAGCCTGATAGCGGTGCTGGATGCCGGACAGAGACTGGGAAGGACAATGTACGAATACCACCAGAAATACTTCATGGCGTGGAAAACGATCGGGAGTAAAGTAACCAAATGGATTCCCATAATCGGGGCAGAACAGCGGATTTATGACAAAATAAGCGATATCGTCGTATCCCTTGACAACTCAAACCTGACACTTCCGCCAGTGGTTTATGAAACGGTCAGGGCATATATGTCGTCCGGGGAATACCAGGTTTATACAAAGATGGTTGAGGATTCGAAAATTTTTATCGAAGATGCACTGGTCAGGGCAGTCAATCCTGCAGTCCTCGTATCAAAGCTTGTCCAGATTGCTTCTGGAATGGTCTATACCAATAAAAAAGGTGATTATTTAAAGATCCATGAAGCGAAAATAGAACAGCTTCAGTACATCTATGATAATGAGCCGTCCCCCCTGCTCGTGGCATATCATTACAGGACGGATGCGGCTGCCATCACAGGCCGTTTCAGGGATGCCGTCGTTTTTGACGGAAAGCCGGAGACAATTCATGCATGGAATGAAAAAAAGATAAGAATGCTGCTGATCCAGCCTTTAAGTGCCGGGGCTGGCCTGAACCTTCAGGAAGGCGGCCATATCCTGATCTGGTATACACTGCCATGGAGCCTGGAAGAATACCTGCAGACAAATTCCAGAGTATTCAGGCAGGGGCAGAACCACGCGGTTTCAATTATCCATATCGTCTGCAGTGACACGATCGATGAAAGGATACTTCGGATACTTGAGATGAAAAATGAAACACAACAGGGACTGCTTGATGCAGTTAGGCATACGGTGGGTATCCGCGAACAAAAAGCGGCATCATAAAATACGATCCCATCAAGCAGGTTTTCCCCGTGTATCGAGTCTTTCAGACTCGGTTTCCATGCTGAAGGAGGTTTATAACCATAACCGACAGCAAAAAAGGAAGGAGAGATACAAATGAACACAGTTCCAATAGTCATCAAAAAAACAACGGATGGCGAAAGGGCAATGGATATCGCGTCGAGATTGCTGGACGACAATATCATACTCCTGACAGGGGAAATTAATGACATGATGGCAGAAGTCGTGATTGCACAGCTTTTATACTTAGATTCACTGGGTAAGGAGGAGCCGGTTCATATCTATATTAACAGTCCCGGAGGTTCCGTGACAGCAGGCCTGGCAATCCTGGATACAATGAGACTGGTAAAAAGTAAAATATACACTTATTGTATCGGACTTGCAGCAAGCATGGGAGCGGTTCTTTTATCATCAGGGGACAGGAGGTATATCGTGCCACACGCGGAAGTAATGATTCACCAGCCTTTGGGCGGTACAAGAGGCCAGGCAAGCGACATCGAGATTGCTGCAGAACACATCAGCAGGACAAAAAAGCTCCTGAATACCATTCTTGCTGAAAATTGCCACAAACCATATGAGGACGTATCGCGGGATACGGAACGTGACAACTGGAAATCGGCAGAAGAGGCGCTGGAATATGGTCTTGTTGATAAGATTATCAGCAGTCTTGATGAAATTGAGAATGAAGAATAATCTTCTATTTATCGGGAAGATATAAGTCATCCTCTGCATAAATCAGGTCTGGATCAGGAATCTGGTTGTAAATGGCAAGTTCATCCACGGAACTGTCAAATTCAAGTGCAAGTTCTGACAGGGTATCGCCCCAGATAATGTGATAAACCCTGTTACCATTGGCATCAACAATACAGCGTGATGTTTCGGCAGCGTCAGCCAGAGGTATATCAGTCACAGGGCAGGATGGATCGTCAGGCTCGACATTCTGCGCAACGAGCTGTCCATCTTCGTTTTCAATGACAGGATATTCCCTTCCATTAATAATGACGTAGAGATTATCCATATCTGAAGCAGCCTGATTATCAGAAGACAGTGAAAGTAAACCATTATACAAACTTTCGTCCAATACGACATTAAGGGTATCCGTATCAGACGCATACATGGATTTTGCAAAAGACATTGTGGATACGCCAAGAAGCGTAATACAGATGACACCACATGCCGCATAGACACAGGTATTCCTAAAATTATTCTTATTCATAACTGAGACCTCCTATAATCGCCTGAAATAAATACTTTGTAATTATGAGAATGATGTGATAAGATATAATCTATCACAAAAATAAGTTAAAATCAACCGATTAATGGTAAAATAAATAGTAAATATTAAGAATATTTGTTTGTATATGGTTGAAATAATATGGGGATAAAACCCGTCAAAACTGAATAAGGAACAAAAATGAACAAAAAGAGAGACAAAGGAGAACAAAAATGAGCAGTAATTTAGACTATTTAAGACAGTATGCGCCGATCACTGTTAATATCCAGGGAGAAGTAAGTTTTTCCCACATTTCCAAACTGTATGAGGGGGAAGAACTGGTCGCTGCCAACAAAAGGGCGCAGGAGCATGGCGGCTTACCCAGTAACAAACCATACTGCACACTTTCGCTTGACAGTCCTCGGATACTGAATCCGCAGACGCTTCCGTCAGACGTTGTGGCAGTTATGCAGGAAAGATTTAAGCCGGTGAAGGGGACAAATACAGTAAGGTATTATGCCACGAGCAAGAGCCCGAGTCTTCCGCCGGTAGCATATTCCGTATATGCAGGCGCTGAACTTGCGGGGCAGGGCATAGCCGATAAGCTGCATCCACTGGAATATGAGCTGGATACGGGATTAACCGTAACCGTCGGGGCAAGAATCTTTAATACAGCGGCGGGCGTGGGCGTAGGGATTGATTATGTACTGATCGATGAGCCGATCAGGTACTATGAATCCAATGCCCTTGCAGATGCCCTTGCAAGCCAGGGTGTAACATATGTTGCGCCGGATAATAACCAGAATGTATCAACAAAGCGTCCAGTATCTGCCGGGACGCCTGTTAATAATAGTACATATGCACCTGACGGTTATGCCAATATTCCGGAAAATCCTGATGAAATGCTGCCATATGGCGGGGAAATGCCATTTGAACAGGATTTTTATTATGAAGATACAAACAATACCGCGCCGGTTGCTGCACAAATGCGGAATACTGCCCCCCAAAACAGTATGAACAATAACAGGACGGGACAGGGTGGATATGAAACGCAGCCGCAGGGAAATGCAGATGGGAACAGAACCAGACAGAATGTCCAGAGGACAGCGCAGCCACAGGGAAACGCTTCAGGGCAGAACGTTTACAGGACACAGATGCAGCCGCAGGGAAATGTGTCTGGACAAGGTGCTTATAAGGCGCAGATGCAGCCACAGGGAAACAGGACTGCAAATGCACAGACGGGACAAATGCCGGCCAGCCCGATGGTGAGAATGGGAACACCCAGCCAGCCGCAGGGCAGGACTGCGTAGTGAAAAAAAGCGGCAGAGGGAATCCTTTGCCGCTTCCATGGAAAATTCGTGCGTGCGAGGAGGCAGGACATTGATATACACATTATTATGTACCGCCCTGACAGGACTCATTTCCCTGACAGGCATATTTTACAGGAATAAAAAGAAACCACGGTCTAAATCCAAAAGAGTGAATAAGATCTTTGCCGCGGCTTCTGCGGCAGTATTTATTCCATACATGGCAACGGCTGTACTGGCCTGTATGCATGGCGCAGACCCGGAATCCCTGCAGCGGTTTGGAATCCTGCGGACGGTCCAGGCGATACAAAAATCCCCCATTGCGGACAAAAGCAGCAGCCTGGACCAGCAGGGGAATATCCTTATCTATTACAGATTTGGATGCGGGGACTGTGAAGCTGTTTATGACAGCCTGAAAGAGGCAACAGCAGGAAAGGCGGATATCTACTGGGTTGCATCAAGACAGTCTGCGGGGCAGGAACTTTTACAGAAATATGCCGTGCCGGAAGTTCCGGCAGGCGTGGTCATCCTGGGTGACGGCATGTACGTAAGCCATGTCCTGAGTAACTCCGTGTATGACCAGTTAAATGGGACAGAAGATGTACAGATGGATACATACGCACTTGACAGACTCCTGGAGCTTCAGGAAATGGAGAAGTGATTCTACAAAAATGTTTGAAAGGCTGTCTGTGTTTCACAGACGGCTTTTTTGCTGCACGTGGGCAGGTGAAAGTTTTTTCCTGCCTGGTTTGGAGTATTCGAAATTGAAAAGAGAGGAAGAACGAAGATGAAATTTGAAAACTTAACGCTGCTTGTGGAAAAGGATATTAAAAACAACTGTGTGCCGATGCTGGTAGGCGATCCCGGAATCGGGAAATCAAGCTGGGTGGAAAGCCTTGCCGAAAGGCTGGGCACAAAATGTTTTACGCTTCCGGTGAACCAGCTTGCGGAGAAGGCTGACCTTACAGGATGCCGCCTGGTGCCTGTAGGGATGGACAAGGATGGAAGACAGGATTATGCACAGGTATTCTATCCGCATATTGTAATCCGCAAGGCCATTGACTATGCGCTCGCCAACACGGATGAAACGCCGATCCTGTTCCTTGATGAAATTAACAGATCAACGCCGGATGTAACTTCCGAGGCATTGTCAATACCCACACTGCGGAGCATCGGGGACAGGGATATCCCTGACAACCTGAAAGTAATCATTGCCGGTAATGACAAAGGAAACGTATGCTCGCTTGACAAGGCATCGATCACCAGGTTTGTCATGTACCATATGGAGCCTGATGTAAACACTTTCATGAATGCAAATCCAGACCTGAACAAATATGTATCGGCGGTGCTTAAAAAATATCCTGACAGGATTGTGCAGGATGCAGTCGCCATTCCGGCAAATGATGGTGAGAATAAGGATGAAAATGAAGATGCTGTCTATGGGATTGATTATGATGATGAAAACATGGAGCAGATGACAGTCCCCAGGACAATCACATGCGTGTCAAACTGGTTAAATGAATGTTCTGACCATGAGCTGATCGGAATGCTCAACACAATGACGGGTAATGACAATACCTTGTTATATGAGGCAGTTGTCGCCCACAGCGGGGAGACACCGTTTTCCCATGCGCTTGTACAGGAGATCTTTGATGCATTGTGCAGCCAGGCACAAAACATCCAGCAGGCACAGGACATCAGCCTTACGGAACCTGTCAGATATCAGGAGATGGTTTCGTTTACGTTCAGGGATGACCTGAATCATTTCATTGCCGCACTGACGCATGATGAAAAATCAGAACTTTTCGTGTATGCATTGTATGACACGCGGGATAACACGAATGTTCTTGAATGCCTTGCCCCGGCAATCACCTCGTTGAATGTCAGGGACTCCCAGGTACTTTCCACGCTTGCGAACAGCCATAAGATAAATGACGTCAATTATGCAGCGGTCTGTTCGCTGAATTGTAAGATAACCCAGGTCATGTCCGTGTTTGGGCTGTGATTACGACCGGGAACTGTCAAGCAGGCATGGGACGGGTGTGTTCCTTGTCTGCAGACAGTCAGAAATTGGAGAAAAATAACTGATGCAGAACCCATTATCATGGATAATAAGGATTCTGGTCATATCAGGATATGGAAAGGAGTCTAAAAAGAATGTGTAAAGGATGTTTATGCATGACATGTGAGGTATGGGAAGAATGTCCGGTATATGCAAGGTGTGAACAGCAGGAGATTTTATCCTGCGGACAAAGATTAATATGCAGCATGTACCAGCCACAGGAAGGAAAAGAACATGAAAATAAAATTTAAAAATCATAACAGGGTGAGGCTTTCGCCTTTTTATAATGATGATGTAAGCAGGGTGCTGGATAACGGGCAGATGCTTCAGAATGCCGTATCCATAATCGAACCAATCTACAGATCAGGAAAAAATGTCACGGCATCTGATGAAAACGGAAACCAGGTAACACCAGGCATGCTTGCCGCAATGATCCTTGCGGATGACGTCCAGGCAGACATTAAATGCGAACTGAATAAAACCTTAATTCATGTGTGGGAGCAGACGCTCACGGGCTGCCAGAACGGGCTGCGTGCCTCACAGGTATTCATATCACAGGCAAATGCTGCCCTGGATACGCCCCTGCCCATACCGTCAGGCACCGTCATTTATGTCCCGTCAGACATAAAGAACGCCTGTAAAGGGTATCTGAAAAACAGGGATGAAGACGCGCTCTGTGTGAATGCGTATTTTTACATCAATGAGCCGCATCCCATATTTTATTTCCGGGACAATGCCGTTTATGACAGATACATTGATTTTATCAAAACCATGGCCGGAAGCCTGGTGGCTAAACTGGATATGAATGCCATACGGAAGTTTGCCGACTTTGAAAAGTTCAGGCCGAAACTGATAGACGGCGTCGTACTCCGCAACACCAGGGAACAGGGCGCCGCCGCATACGCATTTGAACGGCTGGTCATGAAATTTTCGATGATGTTTGCACAGAAGAACCCGGATGACTGCGGAATCATTGCCCCCAGTATCAACAGCTTGCTGGTGCCCAGGTGCATGCTTTTCATGAATGTCGAAAATATTGCAAAAGCGCCGGCAAATAAAATCGTGCGGGACGTGTCCGTCATAAAGTCCGCACTGGCACAGACTTTTTTCCAGATACCGCTCAACCAGATATCAAAGTTAAGCGCGGCATCGCTGCAAAGCAGGATCATAGGAATGAAGCTGAAAAACCATGCCGCCCTGCTTGACAAAAAGGGCAGGGAGGCTCAAAAGAGGAAGATTTTCCAGTTTGGCATGGCTGCAATGTCCAGGGCAGACCTTTCCAGGCGGATTACGAGAATTATAAATAAGGAAGCGAATGTAAGCAGGTCTGAAAATTATTCCAGGGTAATCCGGTCAACATACATGAAGCCTAACCGGCGCAATCCTGATAATTACAACCTTCCCGGGAGGGGCATTTCCCTGCAGTATAAACCGGATATCCATATATATCTTGACACATCAGCATCAATTTCAGAGGAAAATTACAAAAATGCCATAATAACGTGCATCACAATGGCGAAAAAACTGGATGTAAACCTGTATTTTAACTCGTTCAGCGATGTCATCTCGGAAAGCACCCGGCTGAAGATTAAAGGGAAGACCATAGGCGAGATTTACCGGCAGTTCCAGAACGTGCCGAAAGTATCAGGCGGAACGAGTTTTGAGCTTGTATGGCAGTATATCATGCAGTCAGCCAGAAGAAAAAGGGAGATCAGCCTCATGATTACGGATTTTGCATATTATCCGCCGGATGAACGGCCGGCTTATCCCGCAAAGTTATATTATGCCCCGATTGACACGTCAAAAGCATCATGGCCGTATGTGAGGGAAGCCGCAGAGGAGTTCTGCCAGAATATGTACCATATCGAACCCAATATATGCAGGTATATCCTCATGCCGGCAAATTTAAGAAACCACACGAAGGAGGGATAAAAAATGTCTGTAGTTGATTTGACAGATGAAGTGAATGATAAAGATACCGGTAATAATGCCGACAAGAACAATGATATTCATATCGGGATCATAGCAAACATTCCCAGGGAACTGATGACGGGAATGATGAACCCACCGGAGAACAACAGCTCCAGAACGATCCTGAAAGACCTGAACAAAGCAGACCATACACCGACACTGTTCCGGGATGCCGTCATTGACCAGCTTATGGCCGTACTGATTGGTGAGTCGCACCCGAATGCGCTTCTTGTCGGCATGGCAGGAACCGGGAAAACCAAGATTGTCGAGGAACTGGCGCACAGGATTGAGATAAAGGATGCATCAGTACCCGAACTGTTATACGGATACACAATATATTCCCTGCAAGTTTCAGATATCGTGGCAGGAAGCAGCATGGTGGGAGAGCTGGAAGAAAAAGTAAAGGAACTGACTGACTTTTTGTCGGATAAGAAAAATAAGGCAATCCTGTTTGTGGATGAGTTCCATATGCTGTTTAAGGAAAACATGTATGAAAAGATTGCACAGATACTAAAACCCGCACTGAGCAGGGGAGAGATAAGGGTGATTGGCGCCACGACAGCGCAGGAGGTAAAGAGCATAGCATCCGATCCGGCGTTTAAAAGGAGATTCACGAAAGTAATCGTGGATGAGCTTTCAAAAGACCAGACACTGGAGATCGTGAATGTATATGTTAGGAAACTGGCTGAACATTATAAAATGCCGGTTCATTATGACATGGAACTGGGCAGGAATATTGTTGACATAGCGGATGAATACTGCTCAAATGACACACACCGCCCGGATAATGCGGTGACACTGATTGACCGTGCTGCCGCAGACGTCATCATTGAAAAATATAAGCTGCTGAACAGTCCGGATAAAAACCTCCATGATATGGGACGTTCCATTACCAAAATTAGCCTGTCCAAACGCAGCATTATAAGGACAGCCTTAAAAATTGCGACAGGGCACAATGAACCCAGGGATTTTTCAGAAGAAGGGCTGCGGTCGGAACTGGAACCTGTCAAAGGGCAGGATGATATCCTTGACCAGATTGTAAAAATTATCAGGCTCAGGAACATGCACGTAAGGCCGGTGAACCAGCCTCTTACATTCCTGTTTTCAGGCCCGTCAGGCGTCGGAAAGACGGAAGTGACAAAAATTATTGCAGGATACTGCATGAATGAAAAACCGATAAAGCTGAATATGGCTGAATTTTATTCGGAGGCGAGCATAAACCGCCTGATTGGTGCGCCGGCCGGGTATGTGGGATATGATTCAAACGCAGAAATGCCATTTGACATCCTTAACACCAATCCATACCAGGTGATCGAGCTCAATGAATTTGACCAGGCACACAAGTCCGTACAGGATCTGTTCATGAATGTGTTCGAGGAAGGGTACCTGAAGGACAACAATGGAAAAATCATTGACTTCTCCAAATCCATCATTATCGCAACGACAAACGCAGGGCATATGGATACCAGTAACCCGATAGGGCTTAACAGAAAGAAACACGGCACATCCGTATCGGAGTTGTCAGGACACTTTAAACTGGCGCTCATAAACCGTTTTCAGCACAGGCTGACTTTCCATGAGATTACGAGTGAGATTTATGAGGAAATCATGAGGGATACATACAGTAAGGAAGTCCGGCTGATAAAGCGGTTAAAACCGGGTGCCGCACTGGAGGATGAACTTCCGGATTCCGTATTAAAAGAATTATGCGATGAAAGTTTTGACGTGCGCTTCGGTGCAAGACCGGTCAGGACAGCAGTATGTAATTATATCGACAATAAGCTGTTGGAAGGGTGTGCATAAAACAGCCCAAAATCCAAAGAAAGGATGAACGAACATGCCAATCATCTTAAATGAAAATGAACAGACAGGAGCAGCGAGTATATTCTCGCAGAAAAAGAAAATTGTGTCACCGCAGTTTTTCAGCAAATCGCTGACAGGATCAGGCAAAAAACGCGGGCTTTTAAACGGCGCCCTGCTTCCATACATTGACGGGAAAAAAGTGGTAAAGCCGCCGATTGCGTATCCGTACAAGAAAGTAACCGTCACGACCGGGACTTCGACATTTGAAGTCCTGCCGTTAAGCCTGTACATACAGGACAGGCTGGAATATGACGAACTGCCGGGCAACGCGGAATGCATTTCGCCGGACACGGTTCCGGAGGAACAGAGGTATTATTTGTCGCTGACAATGGACTATATGATTCTTGCCACCGACCTTGAAAAGAAGGGCAAGAGCACTTACTGTTCCTATGATATCGGGATCATATGCAGAAACGAGTATGGGAAATATGAAATGTCCGTAACTTCATCATTTTTTATTGATATTGATTTTATAACAGCGCAGTCCCCGGACATTGATGTCAACATGGTCAATGAATATGTAAATAAGCTGAAGGTGTATGACCTGGTTCAGGCGACAGCAGAGCTGTGGGACGAGGGAATACCCCAGATCATGAATGCAATGCTGGAAACAGGGACTGACAAGGATATCATTGTCACCTTCTGCAGGATGCTGGACAATTACTCAGTAAACCTCACTGATTACAAGTATGTCTACAACAGTATCCAGAATGGGTATCCCGGAGCGCTGGAGGATGCAGCAAATGCCAACCTGAACATACTGCTGAATGCAAAACTGGAAATGCTTGAAACGATCAAGCCGGATATTGCCACATTCAAGCCGGTGCCATATACGGGTTCTGATATCAGTTTTTCCCCGGAGCAGATAACTGCAATTACGTCCCCGGAGCCATGCTGCATTGTGCAGGCGGGAGCCGGGACAGGAAAATCCACGGTGATCAACAGCAGGCTGAAGTACCTGCGGCAGTGCGGGGTAGACTTAAAAACCGTAACGGTACTATCATTTACTAATGCGGCGGCAAACCATATCAGTGAAATTGCACCCGACGTGAAATCGCAGACCATTGCATCCATGATCCATGACATCTATTCGGCAAATTACGCACACAATCTTTCAACCCCGGATACGATCATCAATGTGCTGCAGGCGGACAATGGGATTATGGAACAGAATCCGGTTGCGCATGATGTTATCAGGGCGTTTGAAAAAATGAAGGAAAACACAAATTCCGGCCTTGTGGCGCTGTCCAATATTGCCGGCAGCCGTTTTTCAGAGCTTACGAATCTGCTTGACAGTATCCGCCAGACAACGCTTGAACTGGAATCCATCATCTGTTACCATGCAGCCGACCGTCTTACGGAGAATGCCACATTATGCAGGCACCTTATCATGGACGAGGTGCAGGATAATTCCATTTTTGAGTTTATTTACATTATCAGTTATGTAATCAGGCATAAGGCGAGCCTGTATCTTGTGGGAGACTGCTCACAGACACTTTATGAGTTCAGGGCATCGAACCCGAAAGCGCTCAACTGCCTTGAAATGAGCGGGGTCTTTGAATGCATGCAGCTACAGACGAACTACAGGTCAAACCAGAATATCCTTGACTTTGCGAACTTGATTCTCACAAACATTGAGGCGAACCAGTACGCCAGAATCCAGCTCCATGCCAATGATTTTAATACAAGGCCCTTTGAGGATGATGTAAAGGTCACATACAGCAACCTTCCCGGTATCAGCAAATTAAAGGAATACCTGCCAGGCATGCTACTGGAAATAAAGGACTGGATTGCGGAAAAACTCGGCAATAATGAGCAGGTGACATTCCTTGCATACAGGAGGAGCGATCTTAAAAATTTTGAGGACATTATCAGGATCATGTTCCCGCAGGCTTCATTTATCAATATTGTGCCCGCAAAGAACTACCAGCAGACATTTTTCTCGAAGTACATACGCCTGATGGGGCACGATTATACACACAGGGCAGGAAATGACGCAGCCGTGGAAATAATGCGCCATATCATCGGGAACAAGGAGAAGATCGGCGTATACAACGACAATGCTGATGCGGCACTGAAAAAGAGCCTTACGGAATGGATGACGAAAAACAGGGATGAACTTATGGCAAAGGATCTGATGCTGCAGAACAGCCTGATCACAATGAAGGATTTTAACGATTATGCATTTCAGACGCTTATTGACTATGAGATAGAGAAAAATGCACTGAAGCTGAGGCTGACAAGCATGAGGAACCAGCAGAAAAAAGAACAGGACATAAGCCATTACAATTTTGTGGCAAGCACCATCCACAGCGCCAAGGGGCTTGAATTTGACAATGTAATCCTGCTCTACAACGAACATGATTCGGCTATGGAGGAAACAAAGCGCATGTATTATGTCGGACTTACGCGGGCAAGGCAGTCGGAGTATATCCTTGCATATAATGCGCATAAACAGTCAAGCAATATCAGGACGGCATATGAGGCAATATGCGCCAGCAAATCCGCACCGGACAGAGGGAATACGGAGACAATTGTAAACGAAATGGGGGAGACGGCATGATTGAGACAGGCGAAATTTACCACATATCACAAAACGGAGCGCCGACAGGCCACGAGCTCTGGTCAGACCGTCCGGGGATTGTGATCAGCAGTATCGAAAGCCTGCAGACGGAAGGGACTGTCAAAATTGTATATGTCAGTTCAAAAGACAGGAAACGTCCGCATTCGGTTAAGATCAGCGATATGTCGTTTTTCAGAAAAAGCAGGGGGCAGAAATACCGTGAGCACATTGCACTATGTTCGCAGATACACACCGTTGACAAATGCAGGCTTGAATCGTGTTATGGAAAGGTCAGCAGCGATGAACTAAAGGAGATTGAAACAACAGTGAAGCAGACTCTGTTTTAATCATACGGCTATTGCATGACATTATTCATCATGCAATAGCTGTATTTTCCATTTTTGGTATTTTCAAATATAATATTTTAAGATATGATAAGAAACAGGGATCTGAGTCTGTCAGACTTGCAATAAAAGGGAGGCGTGAAACATTAACCTGGATTTTTTTATACACAACCATTTCATACAGACCATCGCCGGCAACAGACGCTGGACTGTATCCACTTCAAAAAAGAAACCAATAGACATAAATGTATTAAGGTCACAGGGTAGAATTGTTGGTGCATCATTTAAGGATGGGAATATGCCGCTCGTCGATCTGTACGATGTCAGCAATATCCTTCCCAATGCGACAAATGCAACGTATAGCTTGAATCAGGCCCTCGATGATTTTGTCGTGCTGGATATTGAACCCAGATGTCCCCCGGAAATCAGGGACAACCTGTTAACGCTGCCATATATGTATGGTGAATTATCCATGTCCGGAAAGGGCTTTCACCTTATTTTTCAGAAACCGTCAACAAAATACAAAGAAATTTTGATGAGCAAACCCGCAATAAGGGAAGAAAACGGGTATTATGAATTTCTGCTCACGCATTATGTCACATTTACGGGAATGGTGCTAAAACCTACGGATCAGTGTGTATTTCAGGATGCATCGAAAATTGACGAACTTTTTGACGGCATAGCGGGGACAAAAAAACTTTCCATCAATACGGAAATGGCCACGGACAGCATTCCCAGACTCAGCGAAATTGTATATGGAAAGGCAATTGCGGCAACCCTGAAAAGGGCTGTCTATGGGAAAACGCCAGCCGACTTCAAAAACGATAACTCAGAACAGTTTGTTATATAGCTGTTCTGTTTTTACGTATATGGGAAGAAAATCATTCCCCTGCTGAAACAGGCTTTCAATTTAATCAGAAAACAGAGGTACATCAGGAATGGAGAATTATTATGGAAGAAATAATCAAACAAAAAATTATAACCGAATATGCAGGCAGATCCCTGCAGGATATTTACGACTTCATAAATGGGATACAGATGGAAAATTTAATAACGCTAGGGGACGCAAAATCACTTATGTCATGGGCTGATGACTATAAGCGCAGCCATTAAGTCAATCCTTATGTTGTGAAAAAAGCCTGTATCGTGTATACTGATAACAGGAACATATTAAAACACTCAAAAACAATTGATTCCAGACAGGGGAGGGTGTCCTATGAATGAAAACAGGGCAGGGCTCGGCTACCAGGACTTTGAGGAAGTGAGAACCCAGCATATATTTTATATTGATAAGACAGATTTTATCAGGGAATGGTGGGAATATGCAGATAAAGTGACCTTAATCACACGTCCGCGCAGGTTTGGAAAGACACTGAATATGAGTATGACGGAGTGTTTTTTCTCAAACAAGTACAAGGACAGGAGTGACCTGTTTGAGGGACTGTCCATATGGGAGGAACAGTCTCCTGACGGGGAATATAAGTACAGGAAGCTGCAGGGTACTTATCCGGTAATTTTTTTAAGTTTCGCGAATGTCAAGGCTACATCATATGAAGATATGGTATTTAAAATTACCCAGGTAATTACCGAATTATATAACGAAAATGATTACCTGCTGAAAGAAGATCTGTTGAATGAGAAGGAACAGGAATATTATCATAATATAAAACCAGGGATGGATGCGAAGCTGGCTACTGATGCCATACGTTCAATGGCCGGCTTCATGCAGCGCCATTATAATCAAAAGACAGTCATTATCCTGGATGAATATGATACGCCGATGCAGGATGCATGGATTTCTGGATACTGGGAGGAAACGGTCAGCTTTTTTAGCGGCATGTTTAATTCCACGTTCAAAACAAACAAATACCTGGAGCGGGGGCTTATCACAGGAATTACAAGGGTGGCAAAAGAAAGCATTTTCACAGGCATGAATAACCTTGATGTCATAACTACAACTTCAGACAAATATACCACAGCTTTTGGGTTTACGGAAGAAGAAGTCTTTACAGCGCTTGACAATGCTGGATTAGGGGAACAGAAGCAAAAAGTAAAAAGATGGTATGACGGATTTATATTTGGTACCCGAACAGATATCTACAATCCATGGTCAATTGTATCTTTTATCAACAAAAAAGGAAAATATGATACCTACTGGTCAAATACAAGCGGAAACGGACTTGTGAACCAGCTGATCCAAAAAGGTAACCCAGACATAAAACAGATAATGGAAGATCTGCTGCAGGATAAAAGCTTTGAGGCAAAAATCGATGAAAAAATAGTGTTTGACCAGTTAAACGGCAGCGCGGATGCAGTGTGGAGTCTGCTGCTTGCGACAGGATATCTGAAAGTGTTAAGTGTGAAAACACTGGATTCAGATGAGGAAGGTGTAGGAGTGGAAGGTGATGTTTGGTACACGCTTACCATCACAAACCTCGAAATAAAACGAATGTTCCGCAAGATGGTCAGCGACTGGTTTGGCGGCAATGCGGAAATGCCGTACAATAATTTCATCAAGGCGCTTCTTATAAATGACATGGACAGGATGAATGAGTTTATGAACAAAATTGCGCTGTACAGCTTTTCAAGTTTTGATATTGCCAAAAATGCGTCAGATGATGATGCGCCTGAACGGTTTTATCATGGGTTTGTACTGGGACTGATGGTTGAACTGGCGGGACGGTTTGAAATCACATCAAACAGGGAAAGCGGTTTTGGACGCTATGATATCATGCTGACACCGAAGAACAGGGAAAAAGACTGTGCATACATTATTGAGTTTAAGGTGCATAAACCCTCAAAGGAAAAAGATCTTGCACAGACTGTTGCGAACGCACATTCCCAGATTGATGAGAAGCTGTATGATGCCAAACTGATTGCAGATGGTTTTTCCCCAGAGCAAATCAGAAAATATGGGTTTGCATTCAGGGGAAAAGAGTGCCTGATTGGTTAAGTACTGGCATACGGGGCAGGGAAACAGTCTCCCTGTCCTAGCACTGTCAATGATTTGTTCAATGGCATTTGTATTAAAATATGATAAAAGAGGATATTTCGTGTATAATACAAAATTCATAACGGTTGATGGAAAAGATTTATATCCCGGATATCTCGGCAGGGAGCAGAGAGTCCTGATCAGAAACCGGTACAGCGGAAAAAGGAATATATGTGGTGTGCATGCCGTTCGGACGCAGGACTTTATTATAAAATCAGTGAGGATTTAAAAATATATCCTGAACATAACGGATATACGCATGACAAATATTGCTGCAGGTATAAGGATATAACAGGAACTGGAGCGCAAAAGCTGCCTTATATTGTGGGTGAAAATGGAGATGTGACAGTATGTACCTCATTTGATCCCGGGCGGTATCCCGGAAGTGCGGACAACCTGGAGCAAAAACGGCGGTATGCTGTGGATTCTAATGCAGAATCTACGGAATCAGAAGAAATCCTGATTGACAGGGATAATTCCGGAAAAAGAATAAATGAACCACAATTAGGGCTTGACAGGCTCATAAGATGTATCAATGTGGATTGTTTTACCGAAAAGGTACTCAACAATAAAACGATAGAAAACAGGCTGAACTTTTCCACATATGTTTATCACAGGACAAAGAGGATCAGATTAAGCAGAAATAAAAGGGTAATAGGAAATTTAAACCTGGAAAAAGATGGCGTCCGTTTTATATATACTCCATTTGCGGGTATTAATCAAATCAAAGACCAGAATTTTTCACGGTGCTATATACAGACACTGGGTATAGATGAAAAAATATTTAAGAACTTTACGTTTCCGGAAATCGCCGAAAGGGCGATGATGAAATTTAGAAAGCAATACGGAACAGAGCCAGATGCCAATACATTCCTGTCCGGATTCCAATATATAAAGAACAACGCTGTTTCTGGAAAAAATAAATCAAACAGTAATGCGTACCGTGTGCTTGGAAGGGTGCATTTATTTCAGGTTTCAGATGCCGGAATATACTGCCGCAGTATGACGGAGTTAAACACTTTCAATGCATTGTACAGAATTACCAGCAGTAATCATGCCATTAAATTCTGGATTCCGCCGGAAGATGAGAGTGTGGGGGCAATTATAGAAATTGATGGATGCCGTAAAAAAATCCTGTTGTTGTTCCGTTCAGGGAACAGCAATGCATTGTCGTATAATCCTGATTTGTATGTTCCGTTTGTTGTTGACAATTCCGTACCGGTAACTGAGCAAATTCTTTATACACTTGTCCGGTAATGTTATTTTATCTGGTATATATATTTTATGAAGCGCTGTACCCAGATTAATTTGACTTGAAATATTTAAAAGTCAATGATATTATAATGCTACCTTCTATTTTTTCCATATTTATTAAAAACAGACAAAAAGATGATAATCACTGATATATGATAATATCCAGACAAAGGGGATACGGCAAATGAAATATGATCCAAGCTTACTCGAATCAACTAAAAATGAAATCATAAAATTATTGAGCGTGATCGAAGACATGCAGAACGGGGATGAAGAAGATTATGCCTGTAAAAAGAATGACCTGCGCCCGCAGAAATTCAGGAGCATTCTTGCCGCATGCCTGGAACAGCGCAGCGTGGCAGTAAACCATACGCCGGAAGAGAGGATATACGAAATCCTTTTTGAAACAGTAAGCCCGGCTGCTTATCCAAGTGACCTTGACAAGACCATACCTTATTGTATGGAAGAATATCTTGACGATCAGGAAAAGGATATATTGAAGAGGATATACTGGAATAATGATACATATGAGGCTGTCAGCAACGCTTACGGCACCAATTCATCAAATATTAAAAAAATTGCACGGAATGCCTTAAAGAAACTAAAAAATAAGGAAGCAGTAAAATACATGGAATTTGGCCTTCATTATGAGGAAGACCTGAAAAGAATCCGTGAATCATCAACTGATGACGGGCGCAGTGAAAATGTACTGCGCCTGATGAATAACCTTCCTAAAGAAATTATCCTGACACATGTACAGGCTGCCTATCTGCAAAAGGCAGTCTCGTTAGTAAAACAACTGCAAAATGATTATTCGGACTTATATGGGTGCGATCCTGCGGACACAGATGCTGGCGATCAAATGGAAGTCACAATCGAGGCGTGTGATGACGTGTCGGATTCAATATCCGAAATGCGGATTGACGAAATGGAGCTCCCAAATCGGTTAAAAAGTTCACTGCAGAGAAATAACATATTTACTGTTGGCGAACTGGCGAAATATTCCTGTGCGGAGCTTCGGAAGATGCGTGGAATCGGTAATTCCATGCTGCGGATTCTGGTTACAGAACTGGATAAATATGATATCGGGCTGTCTTCCTGACAAAAATACAGACAATATCTATTGTCTGTATTTTTGTCCCTATGTAAATCGTTATGTTATTTAAACCGTATATGAACCTTATCAAAAGTGTCCGTTCTTATAAGCGGGTTTACGGCGCAAAGTACATCACACCTCATCGAAAATGAAGTACAATTTCTGACAGGCTATTATTATAGGAAGAAATCCGATACAGACTGGTCCATGATATCCTGGTTCACCCCGATATAGCGCAGCGTGACAGCGGAATTGGCATGGTTGAACAGATGCTGGAGCAGCGCGACATCCTTGTACTTCTGGTAATGCCAGTAGCCGAAGGTCTTGCGCATAGAGTGGGTTCCGATCTCACCCAGCCCGATTTCCTGCGCCGCCTCGTTCAATATTTTATAAGCCCTGTCCCGTTTAATAGGCTGGTTTTTACCTTTCCTGCTCCTGATCAGGTAATCATCATCCGCCAGGCTGAATTTATCAATATACTCCGTCAGCTCCGCCTGCATCTGCGAATTGAGGAGAAACCGCTTTGTCTTGCCTGTTTTTTTCTCTACTATATTAATATGCGTCCTGTTTCACAAATCCGATACCTTCAGTGTGAGGATATCCGATAACCGGAGCCCCACGTTGATCCCGATCAGGAACATGATGTAATATTTTTCGTCCTTTGCTTTTAATACGGTTTTCATGGTCTGTATTTTTTTCTTGTCTCGTATGGGCTGCACATAGTTCAATTTATCATCCCCTGTTTTTATATAAGATGCATATCGTTTGTTTTGACTGATATGTATCTTGTTTAATTATACCACCGAGGACAATACATATCAATAAAAATTACCAATATGTATTATTTAACCAGATATTTCCGATCTGCCAATTAAATAATACATATCGTCTGAATTTATCAATATAAATCATTAAATACCAACGATATGTATCATTCAGAGGAGCCGTATTTATAAAGAAATTTACGTAATTCCCGAAAGCATTGTTTTTACAGGATTTTTAAGGCAATAGCGAAAGATACACAATAACCATTGTGTATCTTTTAGCAACATTCAGTCATAGTATCATGTCAGCTGAAATACATTTGTATTTTTATTGACGAAATCATAGTACACTGGTGATGAAAAGTGTGATATAATTTTTTGTCGGTTAAAATTTTAAATATTTTTTTGCTGCTTACCGCAGCCGGCCAGATTATTGATTCATATTTAACCAATAATCTATATTAACAGCAGACACTCAAAATTTACCAGGGAGGAAGAAATGTCAAAAGAATACATACTTCAATATATCAGGGATTTAAAATCAGTGATCGATTATCATGTTACCAATGGAATTCCCATAGGGAATGCAGTTGATCCAGAGCTGCAGGCAGTATGTGACAAATTAATACAATCAGGAACCACACTTGAGCCGCAGTTTATGAATGAGATGTACAAGTACATCATTTACCTTGAAAACGTAAAGACCACAACAGACAATAGCGATGATTTCCTTAAGATGACAGATCCTAAGTACATTAAGGTAAGAAATCAGTTTCAAGGTATTCATCTTGAATTTTTTATCAGCATGATGCTGATGAATACAACCCGTATCATTTTGGAGTACGAAAATGCTTAAGAATCTAACTGAATATTAAAAGTATAAAAGCAGGGACTTATTTTTGTGAAAGTTCCTGTTTTTTTATGCGCACGGGCAGGGGAGGATAAATCTTCCATACCCGGTTACAAAAAATTAATGAGAAACGAGGAGAAAAGTATTATGAAAAATGAAGAAAAGAAACCCCGTATTTCTGAGGAAATTGATGGAAAGATCGACCTGATCAGAAAGAACATTGAGTTCTGCCAGACAAACGGCATCCCGGAAGCGCTTGAAACAGGCGGAAAATATTTTAAAAGCTTTTCAGAACTCATTTCAGGTACCGTTTCGATGGAACTGGAACATCTCGGCGCAGCACTTAGAAAAATGTTCCCGTTCCTGCCTAATACAAAGGAAGGCGAACATCTGGCAAAGGTTATCCAGACTACAATTGATAACAGTCATGACCGCTTTGCTGAGATCACAAGAACTGCTGATGAGGACGCCCTGAAAACAGAATTTACAAAGGCAGCCAGGGAATATGCAGACAAATATGTGGAATACATGCTGGCAGACAAGGCAGTGTAGTCTGTAAAACGGCATGACAGCAAACAAAAATAAATGAAATGGAGGAAATATATGTATTCAGATTACAGGCTCCAGATTGACCAGATTCTGGAGGACACGGAAAAGGAAGAAGCCAATAACTCGCAGGATAAGATTGCGGCGGTTGTCATGTACAAAATTATGGTTGGCGCAATCGGGAAATTTATTGAAAAGGAAAGCTGCAGCGATCCGGAATTTGATGCAGCCCTGTCGCTTGACTGGAAGAATGCGGGGCGCATGCTGAAATACATATGGTCAAAAGCGGAGAAGATGGCTTTAAGACATGGGCAGACAGCATCCTGCTGTTTAACTGAAGAAGCAGTGTACGCGTGGGTACGTGAATACTATTTTCTTGATGACAGGGAGATGGTAATGGAAGAAAGGGCGAAAAAAGCAGAGGCAGGGCGAAAGCGAAAGCAAAGGGCGGCGGCGGCAGCAAAAGAAGCCTGGTACCGGGAAAACGCAATTGACCTCCTGAGTAAACAAAGCGGCTGGACGGATCTGCCTGATGAGGAAAAAAATAAAAAAATTGCATCAAAGATTAAATCACTCAGGAAAAAAGATAACGATAAACCTGCAAAATCAACTACAAAAACTACTGCCTGCAAATCTGCCAGGGACAAAGATGATGCTTCGGAAACTACCGGAATACCGGACACTGTCGCAGATGAGTCACAAAATGGTAATCCTGAAATGCACTTTACTGAAAATTCCATTGAACAGGAAATGGCATTTGCCAATACCCTTGACGGCCAGATCAATCTGTTTAATTTAATATAAGGAAGGTGGAACATATGCTGACAAACAGAGAAATACGGGCGCTGCCCATGCCCAGAATCACCCATGAAACAAAAATGCTTGCATTACAAAATGCAGATCATAATGTTTTTGTCGTCACTTCAGGAAAGATAAAGAGCAACATAGTAATTAATGTATTCTCTAAAAACGAGGATGGCAGGGTGTCATTATTTTACAGATATTTTATAAAGAAGCATGACGCCCGTCTATATAATATACGAACCAATAAAATTACCGACGGATACCTAACGAATGTTTTACAGTACAGAGACACGATAACAGCAGCCAAAAAAGAAGCAGAAAAACTGAAACGGTATATCAGTCCGAACAGCACTGGCAGTTCGGCACAGGGTATGCTCTATAAGTATGATACGTGGCGTTCCGACATACGATGTAAGCTCCGTAAGGACAAAAAGTGTGCTGAAATAGACGGCATCATGCGTAAGATCAAAAAAGTTCCAAAATCATTTGAAACCACTGTACAAAAAACAATGTCCCATTCAAACTATATCTTTTTCGACAGAAAAAATAATCTTGGAACATGTTCCTGCTGTGGATCTACGCTGAAACTGTCAGAGCTGCCCAGATTCAAAGACAGGGAATTCGGAAAGTGCCCAAAATGCGGTAAAGATATCCAGTTCAAATCTGAGATAAGAAGGCAGTATTGTGGCATTCGTGATGAAGGGATGGCAGTACTAGTACAGAAATATGCAGACCATGTCTTGGTTGTAAGATATTTTCATATAGTGTACGACTATAAAAAATTACCAGTTCCAAAAGTAACCATGCGGGAGGTGATTCGGACAATCATAGATTATAATAAGCAGAGTATCTGTGATTATGAATGGTATTATTACAATGGAACAATGCGGTGGTGCCTCCTCCAGAATAGCATGTTCAATCCAGATGGATTCCACCACATCTTTTTAAAGGGCGTACTCCATAAAAAAGGGCTGTCAAAGGAACTGCGTGCAGCCGGGATGGATAAGCTCCTGCAGGGATGGGAACAGATCAATCAGTTCATAAAAGCCGACTCTGCCGAATCCTGCTATGTGCGTGTAAAATACCTTGAATATCTTGCGGCCACTCCGGTTCTCGAACAGATAACTAAATGCGGGTTTTATAACCTCGTATCCGACTATATGAGCGGCAAAAAATATAGCATGATTTCCCTGCTTAATGAGAAGGAAACCTCAATCATAAAAATACTTGGTCTGAAAAACAGGGTGCAGCTTCGTGAGGCACGGTCTTTAAATATTAACAGCAGTGAACTAGACAGTATCCAGACTTATAACAAAACAACTGATGTAAACCGTTCCGTCAGCGACATACTCAGGCTTGCGAGGGATTATGAAGGAAGAGAAGAGCGTGTATTTGCACTGCCAGACAGCAGACTGCGAAAACTTTCAAAATATCTTGACGGTATGGGCTGCAAAAAATATGAACGGCATAATCTTATTACTGACTATTTTGACTATATGCGCAGCTGTGAAATCCTTCACTATGATATGACCTCTGATATTGTGCTGTATCCAAAAGATTTCAAAAAAGCACATGACGAAGCAGCTGTAAACGTAAAGAGCAGGAAACTTGCGGAGGAATGCAGCATGATTGTAGGACTTCTGCCGGATATGCATAAAAAATATGATTTCAGCAGTGCTACCCTTCTGATCAAGGCTCCTGATTCGGGGCGGGACATCATATGTGAGGGACAGGCACTTCATCACTGTGTCGGTAATTATATTCCGCAGGTTGCAGATGGGAGTACAGTGATATTGTTTATCCGCAGGAAAAGCGCACCTGATAAGCCCTATGTAACAGTGGAGGTTAAAAATGACAAAGTAGTGCAGATCAGAGGATTTGACAATAGAGTACCAGAATCTGATGTCGTTGATTTTGTCGAACAGTTTAAGCACTCAAAATGCATAGCATAAGAGAATAGACAGAAAAAGGTTCTTTACCAGATGGATAAAAATATAATAGGTTTTGTTTATACGGGCAGAGGACTTTGTGTCACTGCCTGTTCTATGATAGGAGGAATTATGAAAGCAATAAAAATTGGAACAAGGGTTGAAATATATAATGATGCCGTGATAACTTACAATGAACTACCTGCCAGAGCTTATATTGTAAGATTTGCAAAAATGACAGGGTTTTATCTGGATGAATATCCAAATATCCAGGTAAAAGAGGATAAAATTTACGGTGAACACATGAAAAAGGTTCACAAAGTACTGCATGCATTTGAGAAGTTTGATCGAAATTTAGGCGTGATATTAAGCGGGAACAAGGGGATTGGCAAATCAATGTTTACCAGGCTTCTTTCAGAAATGGCAGTCAAAACGGGTATTCCGATTATTGTGGCTGACCAGTATATTCCGGGAATTGCGTCTTATATAGAATCAATTGATCAGAATGTAATGGTGCTTTTTGACGAGTTTGATAAGACATTTGGTGATGTTAAACCGGCTGAGGGAGAAGTCGATCCACAGGCGGCACTGCTTGGTTTATTTGACGGGGTATCACAGGGAAAGAAATTGTTTGTCATCACCTGTAATGATATCCGAAAACTGAATGATTTCTTTATCAACCGTCCGGGGCGTTTTCATTATCATTTCCGTTTTGATTATCCGTCAGCGGAGGAAATCAGGACATACCTGCATGACAAACTGGAAGCAGTACATCACAACGAGATCGAGCCAATCATCGCATTTTCAAGAAAAGTTGACCTCAATTATGACTGTCTCAGGGCTATCGCATTTGAGATTAACAGTGGGGAGGCTTTTAGCGACGCAGTTGGGGACTTAAACATAATCAACCTGTCCCAGGAGCAGTACAACCTGACCATTTATTTTAATAATGGTACGCCAATGCATATTCATAACCGGAATATAGATTTCTTTGAAAACCAGGAAATCAGGGTCTGCTTTTCAGAAGACAATTACAACGAAATCCTTACAGTGGGATTCTGGATAGCAGATAGTGAGTATGACATAAAGAATAACTGTTCCGTAATCGCTGGTAAGAAGCTGAGGATCACATATGATGAGGATTATGATGAGAATGAGGTCAGAAGGGTTAAGAAATTAGTCGTAGATCGTCTGGAAATCCAGAAAGTACGGGAAAAGAACCTGCATTATGCAGTATAAACAACCGAAAACTGTTTTCCAGAATATTCATGCAGGAACAATATAAAAGAAGGCAATACGGTACTGGCGCAAATATCAGGTGGTACATTCACCGATATTTGCGCAATAAAGAACCGGCAGTTAATGCCACCCAATCATAGTCAGGAATCTGGAGGTGTAACAGGTATGAACATTATGTTTTTTGCGAATAACCAGAGAAAACTACATGGTCTGCCATTATGGAGAAAGAAAAACAAAAGAAAGCGCTGTTTTACCAGATGTGAAGCAGATGAGACAATAAAAGCATTTTTAGAATATTGTAACCAAAAATAAGGATCTGGGGGTGTGAAATATGGGGACAAAAACTACATTAAATGATCTGAATGAGTACCTTTTTCAGGAAATGGACCGGCTTACGAATGAAGATTTATCGATGGAAGATCTGGATAAAGAGATTAAGCGCAGTGACGCCCTGCAAAAGATAGCCAAGACAATAATCGACAATGGAACACTTGCACTACAGGCCAAAAAACATCTTGACGAATATGGCCAGGGTGATAAAGTGGAAATTCCATTAATTGGCGCCAGAGATAAAGACTGACCATGAAAACCAGGTACTTTATAAAACGCACAAATTTGATAAAGAAGAATTTAAAATTGGAGGATTAGGATTGATGAATGGACACCAATACACGGCAGAAGAACAGGCATTTATGGCTCAGTATGTACCGGGACACAGTTACAGGGAAATTCAACAGGTATTTATAGATAAGTTTGGCTGGGAAATTTCTTCCGGCCAGATTAATTCCTATATCGGGAACCATCATTTAAACACCGGACGGACAGGGCGTTTTCCCAAAGGACACGAACCAATGAATAAGGGAAAAAAGGGAACCTGCGCTGCCGGGTGTGAAAAAACATGGTTTAAAAAAGGACATATTCCCCAAAATTACAGACCAATAGGCAGTGAACGGGTGTCTGCGAACGGATACATTGAAGTCAAGGTTGCAGATCCCAACAAGTGGAAACCAAAACACAGGGTTGTATGGGAATCTGTCCATGGCAGGATACCAAAAGGCTGGATTATCATTTTCAGGGATAATGACAAAACCAATACGAAGATTGATAACCTGATACCCGTCCGACGTGGCACACATGCAGTCTTAAACCACACAGGCCTTTACGGGTACAGCGGTGAATTTAAGGAAACAGCCATCCATATTGCGGAACTGAAAGCTGTTTCTTCCAAGGCCTGAAAACGGCTGGATAACCAGACAAAATAAGAATATAAGGGAGATGGAAAATGGAAGAATCAGAAAGAAGCATAAAGGCATTTATCATACCTTATGAGGCATGGTATAAAAATGTGATTTCAGGAAACCCGCGTATATACATAGGGCTTTACTATGAAGCCGGTGGAAATGATGGAGAATTTGGGATTGTCTGGGACGGGATCGGTATCCGGCTTATGGCATATAGTGATGCATGGGAAACATTGAGAAAAATGCCTGAACTGATGGCGAAAATCGACAGGGAAAAATCAAAGCCAGCGGTCCCGGAATTTGTCGAACTTCTGAAAAGGATTGGATTCAGGGATCTGACAAAACGTGAGAATCCGTACACAAGGCAGACAATATAAAACGGGGATCTGGAGGTGTGATATGAAAAAAGTAAAGTTTAAGTCTGACACGAATGAATTTTATGGAGATTACGGTGATGGCGAAATGCGGGAAATCACTGAAAAAGAGTGTTACCGTTTCGTTAACCGTTGTAATGTCAAGTGTGTTGGTTCCGACGAAAATGGTTACACAATATATATTTTAATTTAACAAACTAAACTGATAAACAGGAGGAGAATAGAAATGGGCATGTACCATAAAAACCGTTTAGCAGGTATCAGATTCAAGCGGTTTGCCAAGAGATGTACGTCCAGGGGAATGCGGCGTGCCGCTAAAAAAAGCTGTGACATTAACCAGTGTGACAAATATACGCTGACAAGAAAAAGCCACAATTTATATGGCATGGACGGCTGGAAGTATAGTTAAATTTATAAAAACAGCCCTGTCCAGCGGAAAAGGCGGCACCTGTATAACTGTAAGCGGGTGCCGCTTTAATTTGAAGATTTTTTTAATCAGGATTCGGAGGATTATAACACATGAATAAAGCAGAAACCGTTTACAACCAAAAACAATTAATGGCAGATTTTATCGGCTGTGACTGTTTTGGTATCAGCGAAAATGTGGCATTATCAGACTATGATGATGCAATATCGGAAATCATATCCATGATCGAATATTGCATTGATATAGGGGATAAAACAGAAGTAGCTGAATGGAGGCGGATGCTCCAGCAGACAAAAATAGAAAAAAGACGCGCCAGAAAGATGATTGATCATAAAAACAGACTGGAGCCTGCCCTGACATAAGACTTATCAGGATAGCGAGTTGCGAATGATGCAAATGCCAAAGCACTTGGGGAAAGTTATCTTTCTGATCGGAGTCGAGAGGCAGAGGATTATGCGGCAGCATAGTTCTGTTGAGATATATCTGCAATTGGAGCGGTGGAAAAGATTCAACTGCATCGATCATCTTGGCACATGAAAATAATGAACCGCTGAACATTATCCTGTTTGTGGAGGTCATGTATGACCATAAACGGGGATTAAGCGGAGAGAATCCAAAACATATGGCGTTTATCAAAAATACGGCAAAACCCCTGTTTGAGTCATGGGGATATCAGGTTGTTATACTAAGATCGGCAAAAGATTATTTAAGTTTTTTCAATCATATTATCCAGAATCCCACAAAGCATAAAGAACACAAGGGATTACGTTTCGGGTTCCCGCATACAGGAACATGCGGAATAAAACGGGACTGTAAAATAAAGGCAGTAAATGATTTTCTAAAGACTTTTGATGAGCAGACCATCCAATATATCGGTATATGCCCTGAAGAACGCAAAAGACTCACCAGCCTGCATAAACAGAAAAACAGCATATCGCTGCTGGAAAAATATGGTTATTCTGGAAAAATGGCCATGGAGAAATGCAGGGAATATGGTCTGCTCAGTCCGGGATATGAATTATCAGACAGGGGCGGGTGCTGGTTTTGTCCGAACGCTAAATTAGACGAACACAGAGAAATAAAAAAGATTTTTCCCGAAATATGGAAAGAATTCGTTTCACTGGAGAAAGAAACAGATGTAGCAAACTCCATATGGAATATTTATGGAAAATACACATTACAGGAAATAGACAGGCTGTTAGGCACTTAACAATGAAATCTTGCGCAAAATGGCAAAATTTTTTGCGTAAGAAAAATACCTATGCCAATGCTGGTATAAGCACAAGGTTTTTGACGGTAAGTCCTGCGGCAATGATTTCTTTGCCATAGGCTGTGGCGAAATATTTGTAAGAGCCCTGCACCCTTTCAATGATCCCATGGAGACGGAGACGTTTAAATATCCTGGACATGGCTGACGGACTGATATTTTCAAAATGCTGGCGGATATCCTTTCCCTGCATCCCGAAAGTCATGTACTCGCCCCGGCTGATCACTTCCAGCACATGCAGGTCACGCTCCGCAAAGAAATTCAG
>OFGG01000181.1_pt1 | contig 57180 bp, 38 predicted proteins | sample 1521701 | NCBI WGS metagenome assembly OFGG01 (sample SAMEA3504081, study PRJEB24116) | mouse gut metagenome | biome: mouse gut; feature: mouse-associated habitat; material: faeces | place: Denmark | collected 2011
TTATAATAAAGCTGAAGGTATTAGGGTTCTGTGGATAAATCTGCGGAAACTCAAGCGTAGTTTTCTCATTCCAGAACGATCTCAAAAACCGTCCCGGAATTTGTCTCTTTACCTCCCGCACGAAAGAACCGGATCTTCACGATCCGGCCCTTAGCTGCATTTCTTCCATATTAATAAAATTGAATAATTTCCGAAACAGACTCATACTGGCTGTCCCAGTCGTCTCCTGCCGGAAGCCCTTTGATCTTTCCGGAAAGCAAGATTGCTCCGTTCTTCTTCGTTTTATTCTTCAGGCCTTTGTTTAAATGGAATACGTGTTGATTCCATACTCTCGACGGATCGTAGGTCTTTCCCATTTTACACTTGATATTTTTAAACTCCGCCTTTACCTGATCGCCGTTTAACCTGCCGCAGCCTTCAATCCGCAGATAAGCCGGTCCTTTTTTCAAACCGGAGTTGGAAAAGCTGCCGATTTTTTTATAATCCAGATAAACGGCTCCTTTTCCCTTTTTATCCACGGTGATCATCATATGATATGTTTTTCCGCGCTTTAACGATTTATTTTTCGGCCTTATATATTTTTGTCCGCCGGGATTATTGGAAGCAACGTTTTCGATCAGCGCCATCGTCTTACCCGTATACGGAGCTACGGCATAAGAATCGTACTGAATACCGAAAGAAACCGCCGAATATTGCGTACCGATCACAAGCTTTGCATGATAACCCGTACCGCTGCCGCTTAATTTAATATCCGCTTCAATCGCTTTATCCGACTTGGTATTGACGATCGTCGAACCTTTTTTTGTCTTTTTCTTCAGGATATTGCTCCAGTCGCTGTAGCTTTCTGTTTCGCTGTGATAACTCCGCATCCTGACATAATTGACTTTGCCGGGTACAAAATCAGTGATCACCGCGCTCGTTCCGCCTTTTTTGACCGGCACAGTCACCGGTTTGCCAAAATTATTTTTCAGAGAATACTGTACTTCATAACTGCTTGCCGAAGCGACTCCGCTGTAAGAAATTTTCAATGCCCCCGGTCCCTTCTCCGCCTTTAAACTTAAAATTTTCGGCGGATTGATCTTCCACTGGGCGTACAGAGTAATTTTCTTCTTCCCCGTTGCCGCAATCAGCTGGGAAACGGACGCCTGATCCGCAATTGCCGTGCCATGTCCGTTCGCTTTCGTATTCCAGCCGGTAAATGTAAAGTCTGTCCGGGCAAACGTATTTTTCGGCAGAGACGACGCTTCGTCCGACATCAGAACCGCCTCTGTCATAACACCGGTTCCTCCGTTTGCCTGAAAAGAAACCGTCATCTGGTATGCAGACGCATAATCGGCTGATGAAATGATTTCCTGTTGTTCAGACGCATACGCGGGCTGAAAACAAAACATCAGTGCCAGCACCGCAATAAGCGATACCATCTTCTTCTTCATCTTCACTTTCCTCCTTAAACATCACTCGCATTATCTTGAAACATAATTATTTTATCATTGCAGGCAAAAGAAGGCAAGCTTCGTTCACATTTTATTCATCTATCTTTCAAAAAGACTTCATTTTATCAACACGTTTTTTTCATTTCTCGTCTGTATACTGAATATATACCAGAAAGCAAGATTACCTTTTTTCATAATTTACTTTTTCATAACCTGCCAGGCGGCATTACCGCCTGGCTTCCTCCCTTTTCAGGAGAAATTCATATCACATTTATCCCTTTATTTTATACTTCAAAGATCAGATCCCCGTAAGAGGGCATCGGCCATATTTCTTTATCGACAATCATTTCAAGCTTATCCACCGGCGCGCGCAGATCCGTCATCGCCGCCATTACGATATCCCGGTAAAATACTGCCTGTTCTCTTCCCTCGTTCATTGCGGCTCCCTGCTCCGTCATCAAAATAAGCTTTGACAGAGCTTTTTTCGTATCGGCAAGCAGTCCGGATACTTCTGTCAAAAGCTCCGTCTGAACGCTCACATCGGCGTCACATGCTGCGCGGACGGCGGATATGGAAGCTGCAAGCGCCGTCGTATATTTGATCACTGCCGGAATAATCTGCTTTCCGGCAATGTCAATCATGGATTTCGCTTCAATATTGATTTCTTTTGCATAGGTTTCGTATTCGATTTCCACACGGGAATCGAGTTCCGCTTTTGTAAATACTCCGAACGTTTCAAATAATTTTACGGATTTTTTCGTGTTCAGCGAAGGGATCGCATCTACCATTGATTTGATATTCGGCAGCCCGCGCCTTGCCGCTTCTTCTACCCATTCATCGGAATATCCGTTGCCGTTAAAGACGATCCGCTGATGTTCTGTCGCATATTTTTTAATCAGATCATGAACCGCCAGGTCAAAATCATCTGCCGCTTCCAATACATCGCAGGCTTCTGCAAAAGCCTCTGCAACAATCGTATTTAATACAATATTCGGCTGTGCAATGGAATCCTGCGAACCGACCATACGAAACTCGAATTTATTTCCGGTAAACGCAAACGGAGACGTCCGATTTCGATCCGTCGCATCTTTCATAAAATCGGGAAGCGTCTTAACGCCCGTTTCCAGCATACTGCCCATAATACTGTGCGTCGCTTCTCCCGTGCTGACCAGCTGCGTTAATACGTCTTCCAGCTGCTCTCCCAAAAAGACGGAAATAATTGCCGGAGGCGCTTCGTTCGCACCGAGTCTGTGGTCGTTTCCTACGTCCGCTGCAGATTCCCGGAGCAGATCGGCATGGGTATCAACGGCTTTTAACATACAGGTTAACACCAAAAGGAACTGGAAATTTTCATGCGGCGTTACGCCCGGTTCTAGCAGATTGATTCCGTCATCCGTCGTGATCGACCAGTTGTTGTGCTTGCCGGATCCGTTTACGCCCGCAAACGGTTTCTCATGAAGCAGGCACTGCAGCCCATGGCGTCCCGCCACTTTTTTTAACGTTTCCATCACAAGCTGATTATGATCTGCAGCCACATTGGCAGACGCATAGATAGGGGCAAGCTCATGCTGCGCGGGAGCCACCTCGTTATGCTGCGTTTTTGCAGATACGCCCAGCTTCCAAAGTTCTTTATTGACGTCCCGCATATACGCGGCAATCCGCTCCCGGATTGCGCCGAAATAATGGTCGTCCATTTCCTGTCCTTTGGGCGGCATTGCCCCGAACAGCGTGCGCCCGGTAAAGATCAGGTCTTTCCGCTTTAAATATTTTTCTCTGTCTACAATAAAGTATTCCTGCTCCGGTCCTACCGAAGCGGTTACCTTTTTGGATGTCGTATTCCCAAACAGCCGGATCAGGCGCAGCGCCTGTTTATTTACGGCTTCCATCGAACGCAGCAGCGGCGTCTTCTGATCCAGCGCTTCTCCCGTATACGAACAAAACGCCGTCGGGATACACAGCGTAGCTCCCGCCGCATCCTGCCTGACAAACGCCGGAGACGTACAGTCCCATGCCGTATAGCCTCTTGCTTCAAATGTGGCCCGCAGCCCTCCGGAAGGGAAGGAAGATGCATCCGGTTCTCCTTTGATCAGCTCTTTTCCGGAAAAACTCATCAAAACCTTTCCGTTTTCCATCGGCGCAGTGATAAAAGAATCGTGTTTTTCCGCCGTAACGCCGGTCATAGGCTGAAACCAGTGTGTATAATGCGTGGCGCCTTTTTCAATTGCCCATTCTTTCATTTCATGTGCAATCACATCTGCCGTTTCCAGGTCGAGCTCCCTGCCCTCCCGAAGCGTATGCTTTAATTTCTGATAGATTTTCTTCGGAAGCCTCTCCCGCATAACCGTATCATTAAAGACGTTTTCTCCAAAAATTTCCGCTGCATTGTAATATTCCGTGCATTTTTCCATACCGAACCATCCTTTCTGCGTGAAAAAAGGGTATTCCAGCTAGTGGAACACCCTTGCTCATCTGTAAACTTCTGTCTTGTTTGATAATAACATACCGCAAACAAAACCGAATTACAATAGGAAATTTATACAACTTTCATTTTTTTTATATAAATTTTTTAGTTACTATTACTTAAGCCTTATTTACGGAACCGAACAATTCCATCTTTTCTTTCACGGTTGCTTTGATTGCTTCCGCACCCGGCGCCAGTAATTTACGCGGATCAAAACCTTTGCCTTCCAGATCTTTGCCGGCTTCGATGTATTTACGCGTAGCGTCTGCAAAGGAAAGCTGGCACTCTGTATTTACGTTGATCTTAGCCACTCCAAGAGAAATCGCTTTCTTGATCATATCTTCCGGAATACCCGTGCCGCCGTGAAGAACCAAGGGCATATCGCCTGTCAGCTGCTGGATGGCATCTAAAGTCTCAAAGCTAAGTCCTGCCCAATTTGCCGGATATTTGCCGTGGATATTGCCGATTCCTGCCGCAAGCATATCGATGCCGAGGTCAGCAATGGATTTACATTCGTTTGGATCTGCACATTCACCCATGCCTACAACGCCGTCTTCTTCGCCGCCGATGGAACCTACTTCCGCTTCAATGGAGATTCCCTTGTCATGCGCCAGCTGTACAAGTTCCGTTGTCTTTGCAACGTTCTCGTCGATCGGATAATGGGAACCGTCAAACATAATGGAAGAAAATCCTGCTTCCACGCATTTTAAGCATCCTTCATAGGAACCATGATCTAAGTGAAGGGCAACCGGAACCGTGATATTCAACTCTTCGATCATTGCCTTTACCATAGCTGCAACTGTCTTAAAGCCTGTCATATACTTTCCGGCTCCCTCAGATACGCCGAGGATTACCGGTGAATTTAACTCCTGAGCAGTCAATAAAATGGATTTTGTCCACTCCAGGTTGTTGATGTTGAACTGTCCTACTGCATAGTGGCCAGCTTTTGCTTTGTCAAGCATTTCTTTTGCTGATACTAACATTGCTTCATCTCTCCTTTTCTATTGTTTATTGTTTAAGTATAGCTTACTTCTTTCCAAAAATAAAGCCCTAATTACCACATTCTTACTTATTCTTTACCATAATCTCCAGTGCCTTTTGAATATTTTTCACCGTAACCTGCCGAACGCTGCCGCCGTATTCTCCGTCTAAGGTCCATGCAATTTCTTCTTTTGAGGAAAAGCAGATCCGATCGCTCTTAAACGAATAAATCAGATCCGTATCGTCAATCAGATTTGTTAAAGACGCCAGGATCGCATTGAGCTCCACGATGTTTTTCGGCTTACGGATCAGCGTGACTTCAAATTTCCCGTCGTCTAACAGAACGTTTTTACCCGTCATATTTTTGAATCCTCCGACAGAATTGGAATTGCTGATCATGCCGTAAATAAATTCATCTTCGATCACCGCATCCTCACACTCTACCCGAAGCCGGTAAGAGGTGATTTCCGTCAGGCTTTTCACTCCCTCTAAAATATACGCCGCATGCCCCAGGATATTTTTCCATTCCTGACTCGTTTTATACGATACTGCGGTAAAAATACCAAATGCCGCAACGTACACAAAGGGTTCTTCATTAAACATTCCCACGTCACAGGCAAACGGCTCGCCGGATATCGCGATTTCGGCAGCTTTTACCATATCTTTTGGTATTTTTAGGGAATTGGCAAAATCATTTGTACTGCCCGCCGGGATATAACCGAGGGGAATCTTATTTCCGGACAGAATCATACCGCTGACAGCCTCATCCAGAGTCCCGTCGCCTCCGCTGCAGACAATCCGGTCAAATTCGGCTGCGCGGTCGTATACCATACGAAACGCGTCTTCTCTTGCCTGCGTCGGGTAAATGGTCACATCATAGCCGCCTTTTACCATAATATCCACAATCTGCAAAAGCTTGTTCTTGATCTGCGCCTTCCCTGCATGCGGATTGAATAGAAACAGTAATTTTTTCATCGTATGCTCACTCTCCCATTTTCTCTGCAATTTCCGAAATCCGTCTTAACCTGTGATTTACGCCCGACTTTCCGACCGGAGGATTCAAATACATGCCAAGCTCTTTTAAAGGCGCGTCGGGATATGCCAAGCGCAAAAGAGCAATTTCCTTTAAGTGCTCCGGAAGGCTCTCGATCCCTTTGTTCTTTTGTATCAAACGGATATCTTCGATCTGACGGACCGCAGCGTTTACGATCTTGCTGATATTCGCCGTCTCACAGTTCACTTGCCGATTGACAGAATTGCGCATTTCTTTGACGATTCGTACATTTTCCAGATTCATTAGGGCGGTATGCGCTTCCATAACGTTCAAAAGATCTACGATATGTGCGCCTTCCTTGACATAAACCACCTGATTTTTTTTCCTCGGCACGATTCTGGCGTCTATATCAAAGCTGTTGATGGCATGCTGAAGCTGCGCGGACTGTGCAGCCGTACGGCAGACAATCTCAAAATGGTACGCTTTGCCCGGATCGCTTACGGACCCGGAAGATAAAAAAGCTCCCCGAATATACGCCCGTTTACAGCAGGACTGCTGAATTAAAAGACCGTCCGCCGTTTCCGTGTTCAAAAAACATCCGCGCTGCCGGTCCCATAATTTCACGCCCTCTAAAATCTTAAAGACATCGTCCCCCTGTAACGTTTCCCATTCCCTGTCTATGGAAAACAGCAGAGAGACCAGCCTTGCAAATTTTTCTTTCAACATCGGATTGCCCGATTCCGGACGAAAAGAAATCCCTCCGTTTAACGCGGAAATTTTTCCGGCAAATACGATGATTGCAGAAAGTTCTGCAAGACGGCAGTGCCTGCTTTCTCCGATCCGCCCGGCAAGCTCTTTTTTTATTTCTCCCGAAAACGACATCCTCTCCGTCACCCTTTTTCTATATCTCTGTGCTCAATCTTAAGTCCGTATTCTTTTTTGCGGCAAAGACATTGGTACAATTCGTTTGCCAGCGTTACCGAACGATGTTTGCCTCCCGTACAGCCGATACTGATTACCAGCTGGTTCTTTCCTTCGGCAATATATTTCGGTATTAAAAAATTTACCATATCCGTAAGTTTTGTTAAAAACACATGGGCTTCTTCAAACTGCAGCACATAATCCTGAATTTCTTTATCGTTGCCGCTCTTTGCCCGCAGTCCTTCCACATAGTAGGGATTGGGCAGAAACCGGACGTCAAATACCAGATCCGAGTCTGCCGGAATCCCGTACTTAAATCCGAACGATAAGATCGTAATAAACAGATTTTTGTAATCCTGCTGGCTGACAAAAATCTTCTCCAGTTCCAGTCGAAGCTCCCTGGTTAAAAGCCTGCTGGTGTCTATAATATAATCCGCCTTTTTCCGAAGAAACATAAGGCGCTCCCTCTCCGCCAAAATCCCGGCTTCTACCCTCTTTCCAGCGGATAACGGATGATTTCTTCTGGTCTCTTTATACCGTTTGACCAAAACGGAGTCCTCCGCATCCAAAAACAAAATTTCCGGCGTCCACTCTTTTTCTTCCAGCCGTTCCAATATTCCGTGCAGCCGGGAAAGAGAACTGCCGCTTCTGACGTCGATCCCGACCGCGAACTTCTGAAGTTCTTCGCCGCTCGTCTCCGATAAATCTATAAATGTTTCAACCAGAGGAATCGGCAGGTTATCCACACAGTAAAAACCGATATCCTCCATCATTTTCAGCGCCGTGCTCTTTCCGGCGCCCGACATTCCTGTCAAAATCACTAATTTCACGCTTGCTTTCTCCCCACCTTATCTTTGATCGGAGATTTAAAACTCGCCCAGCAATTTCACTTCCGGCTTCAGTTCCACTCCAAACCGTTCTTTTACCGTCTTTTGTACATGCCGTATCACGGACAGGATATCGGCAGCCGACGCTCCTCCTTTGTTGATCACAAATCCGCAGTGCTTTTTGGAAACTTCGGCGCCTCCCACGCAAAATCCGGCAAGCCCGGCGTCCATAATCAGCTTTCCCGCAAAATATCCCTCCGGCCGTTTAAATGTACTGCCCGCGCTGGGATACTCCAAAGGCTGTTTTAACAGGCGCTTTTCTTTTAACTCGTCCATATTCCGGCGAATGTCGTCAGAATCCGCCTTCTGCAATAAAAACTCCGCCTCTAAGATCAGATACTCCCGTTCTATGGCGCAGCTATGCCGGTAGGAAAACTCCATCTCATCGTTTGTCAGCTTTCGTATGCCGCCGTCTTTTTCAAGCACGGTCACAACGGATGCGATATCTTTGATCTCCCCGCCGTATGCGCCTGCGTTCATGACAACTGCTCCGCCGACGCTGCCCGGAATCCCCGATGCAAATTCCATGCCGGAAAGCCCGTTTTTGTATGCTTCCTGGGCTGCTTTTGACAAAAGAGCGCCCGCCTGGGCAACCACACGGTCATCCCGCACAAAAACCTCCGACATCTGTCTTCCGATTTCAATCACGACTCCGCGAATGCCCCGGTCTCCCACTAAAAGATTGCTGCCGTTGCCGATGACGGTCACGGCTGCCTTATGCCTGTGCAGGATCTCCATCAGCGCTGAAAGCTGGCTAAATCCCGGCATAAGGTACAGATCTGCCGGACCGCCCACACGAAATGTCGTGTGACGGCCCAGCGGCTCATTCTGCAGTATCTGCCGACTGTCCAATACCTTATCCAATTCCCTCAGTAATCGTTCCACGCCTTTTCTATCCCTTTTCTATTTCTCTTCTATGCCTCTTCGATAAACGCCTGATAGCCCAATAATGCTTCATACAAATCCACTTTACTGATAATCTCCCAGGGAGCGTGCATATTTAAAACGGCAACTCCGCTGTCGATGACCTGCATCCCGTAATTTGCCAGGATATAGGCAATCGTTCCGCCGCCTCCCTGATCTACTTTCCCAAGCTCCGACGTCTGAAACGCAATCTTCCGGTGATCTAATATATTACGGATTTTCGCCATATATTCTGCGTTTGCGTCGTTCGACCCGCTTTTTCCTCTTGAACCCGTATATTTGTTAAATACCAGTCCCTTTCCGAAATATGCGGCGTTTCTTTTTTCCGTTACTTCCGGATAATTCGGATCGTATGCCGCGCTGACATCGGAAGAGAGCATCTTGGAATGACGCATGGCGCGGCGCAGGGATAATTCGGAATACCCTCCGGCAAGATGCAGCAGTTCACATACCGTATCCTCAAAAAATCTCGACTGCATACCGGTAGCTCCGACACTTCCGATCTCTTCTTTATCCACCAAAAGGCATACCGCCGTATATTCCGGCTCTGTAACGTTTAAAAGTGCCTGAAACGACGGATAAGCGCATACTCTGTCGTCATGCCCATACCCCATAATCATACTGCGGTCAAATCCGAAATCCCTTGCCTCTCCCGCCGGAACGGCTTCAATCTCTGCCGAGAGAAAATCATCTTCCTCTACACCGTACGTTTCTTCCAGAATCTTTAAGATATTTGCCTTGACCGTATCCTTTGTCTCTTTCGCATCCGTCTCCTGTTTCAGAGGAATACTGCCGATCAACAGATCCAGTTTTTCCCCTTCAATCACTTTAGACGCCTTTTTCTCCATCTGATCGGACGACAGATGGATCAGCAGATCGCTGATGCCGAACACAGGATCTCCCGGACGATCGCCGATATCCACCCGAACCGTTTCTCCGTCTTTTTTTACAAATACGCCGTGCAGCGCCAGAGGCATCGTGACCCACTGATATTTTTTAACGCCGCCGTAATAATGTGTATCAAGCATCGCCATCTGCGTATCTTCATATAACGGAACCTGCTTGAGATCCAGCCTCGGCGAATCGATATGCGCGCCGAGAATGTTCATCCCCAAAGCAAGATCCTTTTTTCCGATGACAAAAAATGCCGCCGCCTTTCCCATATTTCCGGCATAAATTTTATCTCCAGGTTTCACTTTAGCTCCCTTTTCGATCATTTGATCGATATCCGCAAATCCGGCTTCTTTTGCCAAAGATACAAACTCCTGCATACATTCCCGCTCTGTCTTACATTTTGAAATAAATTTCCGATACCCCTCAGCAAAGTCCATAACCTTCCTGCGGGCCTCTCCCTCGGGGTACTTCTCCCATGCATTTTTGTTTTCCATATCAACTACTCTTCTTTCTTTTCCAATTATTTGCCAAAATGGCATTTAGATTCCCTCCGGAATCCCTATCCTATTCTTCTTCGCTCTTTGCGAAATTTGCCTGTACGCGGCGATACAGCTCCTGTGCAGCGTTATAACCCATCTTCTTCTGACGGTGGTTGACCGCAGCCGCTTCACAGATCACGGCAAGGTTTCTGCCCGGACGAATCGGAAGCGAATGGCAGACCACTTTATTGCCTAAAATTTCCGTATACTCCTCTTCCAGGCCGAACCGGTCGTAATTATTTTCTTTCTTCCAGTCGGATAATTTGATCACCAGGTCAATGTTTTGTTTTTCTTTGACGCACTCCACACCGAAAAGCGTTTTTACGTCGATGATACCGATCCCCCGCAGTTCGATAAAATATCTGGTAATGTCCGGCGAAGTTCCGATCAGCGTATGATCGTTGATCTTACGGATTTCTACTACGTCGTCCGTCACAAGGCGGTGCCCCCGCTTTACAAGCTCTAAAGCAGCCTCGCTCTTTCCGATACCGCTCTCGCCCATAATCAAGAGCCCTTCTCCGTATACGTCTACCAAAACCCCGTGAATCGTAATGCAGGGTGCAAGCTCCTCCGTAAGGATATTGATCAGTTCCGCCATAAAGCCGGACGTCGCACGCTCTGTGCCGAGTACGGGAATCCCGTTGCGGTTTGCCGCTTCCAAAAACATATCGTCCGGTTCAAACCCCCGGCAGAATATCACACACGGAATATCAAAAGAAAGAAATGCATCGTATAGTTCTTTCCGTTCCTGCTCTGTTTTTTTCTGCAGGTTTGCGTATTCCACCATTCCGATAATCTCTACGCGGGATTGCTCGAAATGTTCAAAAAAACCGTTTAACTGCAGTGCCGGACGGTTGACATCGGAAAGCAGGATTCTGTGATCCTTTAAATTGATACCGTCGGTAAAATTATTCAGTTCCATCTTCTTTGCAATTTTTGCTACGCTAACACCCTCCATGCCTCTTCTCCTTTACTTTCGATATAGTTTCATAAGTGAGTAAAGTATATCATAATTCAGCGGTTTCATCAACCGAATGGAAGTAATCGTATACGGCCTGCGCAGCTTTTACATTCATCGACGGTGTATCCGCCAGCTCTTTCACATCCGCCTGACGGATAGCGTCCAGAGACGGAAACCGCATCATAAGCGCCTTTCTTCTGGAAGGTCCCACGCCCGGTATTTCATCCAGTACGGAATGCACCTGTCCCTTGCTTCTTAAAGATCTGTGGTATTCAATGGCGAACCTGTGCGCTTCATCCTGAATTCTGGTAATCAGCTTAAATCCCTCGCTGCTTCTTTCAATCGGGATCTCTGCATTATTATAGTATAACCCGCGCGTCCTGTGATTATCATCTTTTACCATACCGCAGACGGGAATCTTTAAATTCAGCTCGTCCAATACGCGCAGCGCAATATTCACCTGGCCCTTTCCTCCGTCCATCATGATCAGATCGGGAAACCTGGTAAAACTTCCGTAATCATTTTCAAGACCCTTTTCCTTTAATTCTTCCTGTTCCGCTTTGCCATGTTCAAACCGTCTCGTCAGTACTTCATGCATCGAAGCGTAGTCATCCGGCCCAGACACAGTCCGCAGGCGGAACTTCCGATAATCGCTGCGGCACGGTTTTCCTTTTTCATACACAACCATAGAACCTACCGACTGAAAGCCGCTGATATTTGAAATATCGTAAGCTTCCACACGTACGGCGTCTGAAAGATTCAGCAGGCGGGCAATCTCTTTCATTGCGCCGATTGTACGTCCCTCTTCTCTTTTTAACTTTTCTCTATCCTGCGAAAGGATCAGCTTTGCATTTTTCCCGGCAAGTTCCACTAATTTTTCTTTCATGCCTTTTTTGGGAATCTTAATATACGCCTTTTGTCCTCGCCGCTTTGTCAGCCATTCCTCAATCACATCTTTTTCTTCAATTGCCAGGGGCAGCATGACCAGTCGGGGGATAAACGGCGTTCCCGCATAATACTGTTTGATAAATACGGTTAAAATCTGTTCTTTTTCTTCCTCCGCCGCAATTTTCATATAAAAATGCTCTCTTCCGATCAGCTTGCCGCCGCGGATAAAAAAGACCTGGATCACCGCATCTTCGCCGTCTTTTGCCAGTCCGACCACATCCCGGTCTTCATCATTGGCATCGGTAATCTTCTGCTTTTGTGCGATCTGTTTTACACTGTTTAACAGATCCCGGTATTCTGCCGCTTTTTCAAACTCCATTTCCATAGAAGCCGCCGTCATTTTTTCTTCCAGTTCTTTCATGATCGGCTGATATTCTCCGTTTAAAAACCGGACCGCCTGTGCAATCCGCGATTCATATTCTTCTTTGGAAATATAGGCCTGACAGGGAGCCGCGCATTGCCGGATGTGGTAATTGAGACAGGGGCGCTCTTTTCCAATATCTTTCGGCAGATTTCTCCTGCAGGTACGCAGCCCGTAGAGTTTATTTAAAAGATCGATCGTATCTTTGACTGCGCCCGAACTGGTATACGGTCCGAAATACCTGGATTTGTCTTTTTTCATCTGACGCGAAAACAAAACTCTCGGATACTCTTCAGACAATGTCACTTTGATATAGGGATACGTCTTATCGTCCCGCAGCATAGTATTATATTTGGGCCTGTGCTCTTTGATCAGATTGCATTCCAATACCAAAGCTTCCAGCTCGGAATCCGTGATAATATATTCAAATCTGGCAATCTGGCGGACCATCCGCTCTTTTTTTACTCCTTCGTTATGGCTCGCCTGAAAATATTGGTGCACGCGTTTCGTCAGAGAAACAGCCTTGCCAATATAAATAATCGTATCGTTCTTGTCATACATAAGATAAACTCCCGGCTGATCCGGGAGTTTTTTTAATTCTTCTTCCAACTGAAATGTCATGATTGCTCATCCTTACTGTCAGCTATGGTTACGTCAATATGCGTTCCTTTTTCCGTTTCTTTCGTTTCCTCTTCCGGCTCCGGCAGTCCTTTTAGCTTACGGAACATCTCCATAAATTCCTTGCCGGTAATCGTTTCGTGCTCAAACAGGTAATCGGAAATCCGGTCCAATACGTCTCTGTTTTCCGTCAGCATATTCACCGCCTCGGCATAACAGGAATTGATGAGTTTTAAAACTTCTTTATCCACCTGCGCCGCCGTCTTTTCCGCGCAGTTCATCGACGCTCTGCCGTCCAAATACTGGCTCTCCACCGTAACCAGGCTCATCATGCCGAATTTCTTGGACATACCAAACCGGGTAATCATAGATTTTGCAATATTCGTTGCCTGTTCGATATCGTTGGCGGCTCCGCTCGTCACGGAATGAAAGACGATTTCTTCTGCGGCTCCCCCTGCCATATACGTCGTAATCTTGGATAACAGCTCCTCCTTGGTATCCAAAAACTTCTCTTCTTCCGGCGTCTGCAGCGTATAACCAAGCGCTCCCATCGTACGCGGAACGATCGTGATCTTTTGAACCGGCTCCGTATTTTTCTGCAGCGCCGTAACCATGGCATGACCGACTTCATGATACGCTACGATCCGCTTTTCTTTTTCGCTCATTACGCGGTCTTTCTTTTCCTTACCGCCGACCGCTACCAGTTCAAACGCCTCGAACAGATCAGACTGATTTACAAATTTACGCCCGTGTTTTACGGCGTTAATCGCCGCTTCATTGATCATATTTGCAAGATCCGACCCTACCAGTCCCGCCGTGGCAAGCGCAAGCGCTTCCAAATCCACCGTTTCATCCATCATAACGTCTTTGGCATGTACTTTTAACGTTTCCAGGCGTCCTTTCTGATCCGGACGATCCACAATAATCCTGCGGTCGAAACGTCCCGGACGCAACAGTGCCTTATCCAATACCTCCGGACGGTTCGTCGCCGCTAAGATCAAAAGCCCTTTGGAAGTATCGAATCCGTCCATCTCGGCAAGGAGCTGGTTCAATGTCTGCTCCCGCTCATCGTTCCCGCCGAATCTTGTATCACGGCTTTTTCCGATGGCATCGATCTCGTCAATAAATATGATACACGGCGCCTGTTTCTGCGCTTCTTTAAACAGATCCCGGACACGGGATGCTCCGACACCGACAAACATCTCCACAAAATCAGAACCTGCCAGCGAAAAAAACGGTACTTTCGCTTCTCCGGCAACTGCTTTTGCCAAAAGCGTCTTACCGGTTCCCGGAGGTCCCACCAATAACGCCCCTTTCGGCAGCTTTGCGCCGATATCGCGGTATTTTTTCGGATTGTGCAGAAAATCCACAACTTCCTGCAGCGATTCCTTTGCTTCATTCTGACCTGCAACGTCTTTAAACGTTACCCCCGTAGATTTCTCTACGTAAACTTTTGCCGTACTCTTACCGACGCCCATGACACCGCCGCCGCCCATGCGCCGCATAAAAAATGCAAGCAGTATCCAGATCAGCACGAGCGGAATCACAAAGCTTAAGATATTATAAATCCATGTGGACGTATTGTCCGGAATATAACCGAAAATCTCAACCTTATGCTCCTTTAAGAGCGGAATCAGCTCGCTGTCATTGACCATTCCCGTATAATAGGTCTGCTTAAACCGAGCGTTCTTTTTCGTCTTCTGCACAATATTGATCTGAGAACCGGTGAATTCAATGCTCTCTACTTCTCCGCTTTCCACTTTTTCCAAAAATTCCGAATACGAAATTTCCTGATTAAACTGCTGCGTGACTTTATTTGATATGATGCTCATAATAAACAAGGCAACAAGCGATACCATAATAAAGATCAAGATGACCTGTCCGTTTTTGTTATTGTTATTACGGTTATTTTGGTTATTGGGTTCCTGATTATCCATAATCTCCTCCGCGGGGCAGTCCGCAACTGTGAAACTGCCGCCATTTTTACTGCATATTTACAGCAATCTGCTTATGTAGGATTGACTGCTATTGTTTATTATATGTGTTAGACGGTTTAAAAGCAATACGGAGTTCATGAACTTTTTTTTATTTTTCTTAATAATTTCTAAAAAAGGCTTCCTGCAATATCGGAAATCGTTTCAAAAAAAGGAGAAACAGAAGCTTCTTATCCTCCTGTCTCTCCTCTTTATTCTTTCTTATTTCACTTTCAGGCCTTGTTTCTTTAATGCCTTTTTCAGCTTATTCTTTTCCTTTGCTTTCATGCCTTTGGGCCATTTTACCGTTGCTTTTTTTGCCGTATTCTTAAATGCATTTTTTCCAACGGTCAATTTTTTGCCCTGCAGGGTTACTTTCTTTAACTTTTTGCATTTCAGGAAAGCATTCTTTCCGATCTTCGTCACATTTGCGCAAATGGTAAGTGTCTGCAATTTTTTACTGTTGCTGAATGCACTGTCGCCAATTGCAACTACTTTATAATCCTCCGTACCGACTTTTACAGTTTTGGGAATCGTAACCTTCTTGGCATCTTTTCCTTTTTTCAGCGTTACCGTCTTTCCTGTCACACTTGCCACTGCATATGTTCCGGTTTTATGCGATACGGTATCGCCAACCTTGGGCTGATTGACTGCCGGAGGGTTATCTATTCCTCCTGGAGAGCCGCCTTTTTTCGTCCATTTTGCATACAGAGTGATATCTGCATTTACAGGCTCAGCAAAATTATACTTGATACTTCTGTTTGCATCGCTGTACCAGCCTTCAAACTCAAATCCTTCCTTTACCGGTTTTGCAGGTTCCGAAACAGCGGTTCCTTTCTTAACGGTCACATCAGCAATCTTTGTACCGCCGTCACTGTCAAATGTAATTGTAACGTCATCTTCTACCGGCGGAATGTCGTCATTGCTCACTTTCACAATAATTGTTTTGGTGTAGGTAGATTTGCCGCCGTTTGGAATCGTAACCTCCGCTTTCACTTCTACAAAAACAGTTCCTTCCTCTTCTCCCGCAGAAATGGTTCCCGTATCCGATACGGTACATGCAGTTCCTTCCGTTATCGTATAAGAATAGACGGTTCCTGCTTCTGTCACATGATTCTCATCCAACGCCTCGCAGCCCTCTTTGCTGATCGTCAATTCCGGACTAAGCTGAAGCGTCCCGTTCGGCCGAAGAGACACTTCGGCTGCAATGCCTGTCAGCTCCACTTTACAGGTACATAGAATCTGTCCGTCTGCTCTCTCCATTCCCGCAATCGTAGTCTGCAGCAGATGAATCAGCTGATTCATGCGCGCTTCGGTATAAACGCTTCCTTCCAGGCCTCTTACCGCCTCTAAAACAACCATATAAGATGTCCAGCTTGCTTCTGTATAATCCGCTTCTGTCGTCACCTTATCCGTTTCTTCTTTGATCAGTCTCACAAGCGCGGCATCCAGCGTCTCAAGCGCACTTTCTGCATCGGTCAAACTCTGTATGGTTCCCGAAATCTCAGCATCCGATGCGTCCGGTTTCTGTTCCACTTCCTTTGCAGCTTTTATTACGTCCTGTAATCCCTGCCAGCTAGCCTGCGTATATTTCTTTGCGTCTTCGTCGTTATATCTGTTGGAAATCTGAGCAATCGCGTTCGTCAATTCAGCTTTTGCAGAAATATACTCCAGTTTCTGCTCCGCCTGAACCAATTCGTCTATCGCGGCGTTCATCTGCACTTCCGTAAACATATTTTTCGTAAGAAGCCTTTCCGCCTCCTGAATCTTGCTGTTTAACGCCTCCAGCGTTTCCGGTTTGAATAATCCGGCGCCGATTTTCGCCATTTCGGTATACTTTTCAATCTGTTCGTAAAGTACGTCTTCCAATGTCTGTAAATCTCTGCGCGCCGACTGTATCATAGATCTTCCGTCGATCAAACCTTCGCCTGTAATCTCACCCTTGCCAAGTTCTGTTTGCACTGCAATTACGGCATATCTGTATCTTGCCCAGCCGGCGTCGGTATAACGCCCCTGCTCCTTAATTGTTTTTGCAAGAATTGCCGTCATGGCCTCTATATCATTTGCAAGCACGCGTACTTCAAATCGCCTTGTCTGGTCTCCGACTTTTAACATAACCGGATAATTTCCAATCTTTAACTCCGGTTCAATCGTAATCTGGCGTTTGTCCGCATCCCAGTTGATTTTCTGCTCGCTGCTTCTGTCAATGACGCTTACCTCGTTTACATCTCCATGAACTGCAAAGCTGTTGGAGACTGCATCTTGATATCCTTCCACCAGTACTACACTGTCTGGTCCGTCCACAATCTCAGTATCGTACGGCTCTGTTAAAACAATAGACGGCGCCATGATCTCTTCTCCGTTCAGGGCAATCTTGTTCGTTAAATTTGCAGCGCCTTCTTTACTGATAAAAAGTTTCTGGTTACTGTTATTATTCATAATCAACGTCAGTTCATGATTGGACGCATTTTCTTTATATTTTTTCAACGCATCCTGAATAATGTCCGTAATATCGACCTTTACCCTTGTTCCCACACTTTCTGCAAAATTATTGTCCACCCAATTCGGATAAACCATTGTAGCATCCTTGATGCTGTAAATTTTAGAACTCTTGTAACTATCTTCGTTTACAGCAAAGTTATTTTCATCTCTCCAGGCTTTCCATCGATTCCAGGTAACTGCAGGCGCGCTCGGTGAAACCGCAGCAGCCGTCTCTCTTTCCGACCACCGAAAATCATGATCTGTTCCAAACGGAAGAGCCGCCACACGGATTCCGGCCACACCGTCAACCTTTTTAAGATGGTCACTCTGAGTATTCGATCCGACTGCCATATATGTCATGACCAGCTGCGCTCCGGTATTTTCATCCATCTTGCTTGCAAACTGACTCAGATCAAATTTTAAAAAGGAAAGTTTTGCATCTGCATTTTCACCTGCCGTCCCTTCTCCCAGGTAACCGCTGCCTTCTGCAAGATTGGTTCTCAAATAAATTTTGTCTCCATGGTTCTCGTCTCTTTCAGAGTTCCAGGAATGAACGGATGCATCCTCTGTTACAGGAATTACCGTATCCGTTTCCCCCATCTGAGCGCTTGCATCCACCTTGATATTTACCTTATGGCTTACCGGTATTTTGCTGTGATCGTATGCATAGAACGTCAATTCATACGTCTCGTCCCCATTGTCCACTCCGGGCGTCCAGACAAATCTTCCCGTCTTGGAATCGAACTGTGCTCCGTCCATCTCCTGCAGCTCATCTTCGTTGACTCCAAGCGTTACCATGTCTCCAAAATCCTGCGGATTCTCCGCTTTTGCATAAAAAGTCAGCTCTCTTCCGACAAATGCCTGAATCTGTTTCCTTGGACCTGTAAACGTTGGAAGCGTCGTATTGCTTTTAACGTATACCGTATATGCATGCTCTTTTTCGCCCAGCGTTAATTTCATTTCATATGCGCCAGTCGTCAATCCTTCTGAAATCTCTAAGCGCTGTTCCTGTACATTATATGTAATCTTTCCGCCTCCCGTATTGCCGGATAATTTCATATCCTGTACAGAAACGCCTTCTTTTGCGCCTAATACCGCAAAACTATCCGAACCGGTAGCCGCATAATTCTCAGGAAGAACCATATAATTCTGACCGGAGATCCCAAACTCCTGCTGCTGCGCCAAATATGACACTACCAAGGAAGGTGCGGTATTTTTCATATCTGCCACCGCATCAAAAGCTCCATACTGCGTATTAAAGCTCTCATTCAGTCCTGCTCCTTCCCGGCTGACGAAATAGTGCTGTTTACCGCCCGTTTCATGCAGTAAAAACGACACGTCTCCGCTCTTGACGGTTCCGCCGTCTTCCTTCAAAAATTTCGTAACATCCGTTTGTATCTGCCGGCCACTAATCCCGAAAGCCTTTCCGGCGGAAGCCCAGCTTTCCTTAAAAGGCGCCCACGACGCATTCTCTCCGTTCGGATTACTCAAAGAATATTCGGCAAAAGAAATCACTTCCTCTTCCGTATATGTTTTTCCGCTTAACATAGTTTTCAAACTGTTTGCCGTAATGCTGTCTGAAGAAGCCGTTTCCCGCCCCGTTCCTTCTTTCCAGTCATTGCTTGGAAGGAGAGCTACGTTCAGCTGATCCGTCTGATTTAAATGTCCTGCATTCTTACAGGTTACGTAAGTGAGCATAAGTGAAGCGCTTGCAATCGTTGAAGTATTGACCGTAACGTCTTCCCCGGTGTCGATATCCTTAAACTGACCGCCCATATGAAACTTCAATACAGACAAATCTCCATCGGAAGCATCCACGCCTTCTCCCATCAAAGACGTCGCACTGCTTTTATCAACTACCAAAATAGGAAGTCCGCCAAAATTCTTTCCGGCATTTCCCGACCATGTCTGTACATACGCATCTTCCGCCGCAGGAAGCACTGCCGTTTTATAAATATCTCCGGCGCTCCCTACTTGTATCTTCACGTCTTTTACCGCAGTCTCTTCACCTTTTACCGCAGTAAACCTTACCGTATAATTCTTCGTTAAATCCTCATCCTTCGGGGTCCATATAAATTTGCCGGACGTACCGTCAAATACTTCATCTGCACGTTCTGCACCTAATGCCTCAAATCCCGTAATTGTAAAACTTTCCGCTCCTTTGGCACGCAGATAAAATACCAACGGCTGCCCGACATATGCGTTTACCGTATCGCCGGGATTCGTAATCACAAATTCCGACGTATCTTCTGCCTGTTCTGACACAACAACATAGTCTGCGGCAACCGCATTCATGGGACTTACCGGCAGTACAAGCGCCGCCGAAAGCGTCAATGCTGCCGCGCGTTTAAAAAAACCCTGTTTCATTCTCTTTTACCTCCTCATTTTTTGTTCTGCTAAATCATACCCACAAGTTCCCCATAAAATATGTTCCTACAGGGCAGGTCTCATAAAGTACACTTTTTGAGACAATCAAAAAAACCTGAATTTCTCAAACAAAAAATAACATAAAAAAGATACTTCTTAACTTTTTTACCGAATTACGGGGAAATCCCGTAATTCGGTTTTTTTGTATGGATCTTCGTTCAGCATATTTCTTACCCTATTTTGCGGTCTCAAAAAGTGTAATTTTTAAGATTCCCTCCACTATATATGTTTATATTACGTTTCTATTTTCAGTCTGTCAAGCATTTCCTCACCGTTCTCTCAGTAATTTATACATCAGAATATTCGTTTCCTGAGACGGTAATCACTTTATAGTCTTTCTCTTCCACTGCTTTTTTCAACATGTCGTCCGCTACTTCCCTGTTTAGTACCACGACTGCCGTTCCGCTTTCATGACTGACGACAGCTTCCTGAACGCCCTCCAGCCCTTCCAGCGCCTTCTTTACACTTGCCTCACAGTGTCCGCACATCATTCCTTCAATTTTTAATGTTTTTTTCATCGTCAAAACCTCCGTTTTCTTAGTTTTATTTTGTTTTATTTTTTTATCTCTCGCTGCACTGTGGATCTGCAGCAGATTTAACCGCAGTGCGTTTGTTACGACGCAAAAACTCGATAAACTCATTGCCGCCGCACCGAACATCGGATTTAACTGCCACCCGAATATCGGAATCCAGACCCCTGCCGCCAGAGGAATTCCTATGATATTATAAATAAATGCCCAAAACAGATTTTCATGGATATTTTTTAACGTCCCGCGGCTCAGCCTGACCGCCGCCGGCACATCGCTCAATCTGCTCTTCATCAGCACAACATCCGCGGCGTCGATGGCTATATCCGTTCCCGCGCCGATCGCAATTCCGATATCCGCCCGCGTCAGCGCCGGAGCGTCGTTGATTCCGTCGCCTACCATGGCAACTTTCCCCTGTTTCTTTAAGGAACGGATCACTCTCTCTTTTCCTTCCGGCAGCACTCCGGCAATCACTTCATCGACACCGGCGCGCGCACCGATCGCCTTTGCCGTCCGTTCGTTGTCCCCGGTGAGCATTACGACACGGATTCCCATGCCTTTCAGTTCACGGATTGCCTGGGGACTCTCGTCTTTTAATACGTCGGCAACGGCAATCATACCTAAAAACCGTCCTTCTTCCGCAAAAAACAGCGGTGTCTTACCTTCCATGGAAAACCTCTTTGCCTGTGTGTCCGCCGGCGCGGGAATCGTAATATAAGTTCCGATAAACCGCGCGTTGCCGCCCCACAGCTCTTTTCCGTTCTTCCTGCCTTTTAAGCCGTTTCCTGCAACCGCCGCAAACTCTTCTGCTTCGTCCCATATCAGGTTCTTTTCTTTTGCATAATTTAACACTGCCAAAGCCAGGGGATGCTCGCTTTTCTGCTCCAGGGAAACCGCCGCCGAAAGCAGCTCTTCTTCCGTAACCCCCTCTGCCGGCAGGATATCCGTCACGGAAGGCTCTCCCGTTGTAATCGTCCCCGTTTTATCCAGAGCAATAATCTGAACTTTTCCGGCTTCCTCCAGGGATGCCGCCGTTTTAAACATGATGCCGCATTTTGCTCCTACGCCGTTTCCGACCATAATGGCAACGGGAGTCGCCAGTCCCAGTGCACACGGACAGCTGATCACCAGCACGGAAATCCCCCTTGCCAGTGCAAACCCGATTCCGTAACCGGCAAACAGCCATACCAGCGCAGCGGCTGCGGCGATGGCAATCACGATCGGCACAAATACACCGGAAACCTTATCCGCAACCTTTGCGATCGGAGCTTTTGTCGCCGCCGCATCACTGACCAGCCGGATAATCTGTGAAAGCGCCGTATCTTCCCCGACACGGACTGCCTCGCATTTTAAAAAACCGGAACTGTTTACCGTCGCCGCAGAGACCGAATCCCCCGGGCTTTTATCTACCGGAATACTCTCTCCGGTCAGCGCCGATTCATTGACGGCGCTGCCGCCCTCTAACACCACGCCGTCCACCGGAATATGCTCTCCGGGACGCACGATAAAAATATCCCCCTGCTTCACCTGTTCCACGGGAACTTCTTGTTCTGCGCCGCCGCTTACAATTGTCGCCGTTTTCGGCGCCAGCCGGATCAGATGTTTCAAAGCATCCGTCGTCCTGCCTTTTGACAATGCTTCCAGCATCTTTCCCACCGTAATCAACGTCAAAATCATCGCGGCAGACTCAAAATAAAATTCATGCATATAAGACATGACAAGATCCGAATCCCCCTGCATCTGCGCGTCTGTCATGGCAAACAGCGCGTACGTGCTGTAAACGAAAGACGCAGCCGCGCCAAGCGCCACCAGCGTATCCATGTTCGGCGCCAGGTGAAACAGGCTTTTAAATCCATTGATAAAAAACGATTGGTTGATCACCATAATGGCAGCGGTGAAAAGAAGCTGCAAAATCCCGACCGCCACATGGTTGCCTGCCAAAAACTCCGGAAGCGGCCAGTTCCACATCATATGCCCCATGGATAGATACATCAATACCAGAAGAAAGCCCATCGAAGCATACAGTCTTTGTTTTAACGCCGGTGTCACCGTATCTTTTAACAGATCATCGGCATCGGATTCATACGGCTTTGCGCCGGATTTCTTTTCTCCTTTGCGGTACGCCTTGTACCCGGCTTTCTCCACGGCTTTTATAATTTCTTCTGGCAAAACCTCCCCTTCCACTCCCATGGAATTTGTCAGAAGGCTCACCGAACAGGACGCAACGCCCGGCACGTTTTCGACCGCCTTTTCCACTCTCGCACTGCAGGCAGCGCAGCTCATTCCGGTTACTGTATATTGTTCCATAATGCTTCACCTCTATTTCATCAATTTCTGCAGTGTGGCAAGCAGCTCGTCCACCGTTTCCTCTTTTCCCTCTTTGATATCCCGGATCACACAGGTCTTGATATGATTTCCCAAAAGCACGCGGTTAAAACTGTTCAGCGCGGCGGTTACCGCCGCCACCTGTACTAAAATATCCGTACAGTACACATCTTTCTCCACCATCCCCCGGATTCCGCGTACCTGCCCTTCGATGCGGTTTAAACGGTGAACCAGGTCTTTATATTCCTTTTCGGAACGTTCTTTTTTCTTACAGGAACAGCATTCCGCTTGTTTCTCCATCATGATCCCTCCGTTGTTTTTTCATTTGTATCTATTATATACCCCATGGGGGTATATTGTCAATTGAAAAATCAGATTAAAAAATTTCCTAAAAATTACAAATAAACTCTTGCAATTTTCTAAATATCATGCTATTATACTTATCGGAATATCATCTTCGGATGTATTATATTAAACCGTTTGGCGTCTCACGATGCCGAGCGGTTTTTTATTTCCAATAGATCAACTGCCCGGCGTATAGACGGATTCTACAAAATAAATATTCCGTCCGGTCCGCCAGGCAGCCGACATGCTAATTAAAGCCTACAACTTTCTGTGAAATTTTATATGCCGCAATCGAAATCTTTCTTCCGCTGCGCCCCGGCAGATTCATTGTCCTTCCCATGATCCCCTTACGGAGATGATGGAACAGGCGCAGATCCTGCTGTTTGATATATCCCCACAATTCCCTCTTTTTCTCAAGATTTTCTTTCGTCCCCGAACGGATCAGCATCACCGTAGAGATCACCGTAATAATTTCCAGATCGTTAAACATATAATGCCTGAGCCTCTTATTCGGTATTTTCCAGAGATCATACAGATCAATCATCAGCTTATTGACTTTAATCTGCTGATCAATCCTGCCAATCATTACTTTTTCATTGACCGACTGGTCTGCCCGCCCGATAAAATAACGATAAAAATCCACATCCATATAGTACATATTTTTAACGTACGGCAGCGGCTGGTACACAAATATGTTATCCACATAAAACGTATGCCGCGGGAGCTTCAGGCCGCAGTCCAAAAGCAGCTGCGTACGGTAGATCACAGAATGCATCAGAATATACTGCCCCTTGCGGAACCGTTTGGTATCTTCCCAGCAAAACAGCCGGTTCTGCGGCAGTACGGAAGCATACCGCATCACCTTTTTATGTCTTGCGCCCTGCTTTTCATAAACAAAATTGCTGATCATCATATCTAAAGTTTCGCTGCCGCCCGCAAGTTCTTTTAATTTTGCAAGAATTGCGCGATAGCTTTCCGGATCCACCCAGTCGTCGCTGTCCACTACTTTAAAAAACAGTCCCGTCGCATTTAAAATCCCGGCGTTTACTGCGGCTCCATGCCCGCCGTTTTCCTGATGAATCGCACGCACGATTCCCGGAAATTTTTTTTCATAGGCATCCGCAATTTCCGGCGTCATGTCTTTTGAACCGTCGTCAATCACCAGGATTTCTACGTCTTCCCCGCCGGGAAGCAGGGATTTGATGCAGTTTTCCATATATTCTTCCGAATTATAGCATGGTATCGCTATGGATAATAGTTTCATGGCTACCTCCCTATTTCATCCGCCAGCATAAGCGCTTTTTTCACAATGGCGTCTATATTATAGTATTTATATTCTGCAAGCCTTCCCAATAAATATACATGCTCGAAACCGGTAAGTTTCTTTTTATATTTCTGATAAAGAGCAAGATTTTTATCATTGATGATCGCATAATAGGGAACTTCACCTTCTGCTCCCGTATATGCGAACGGATATTCTTTTACAATCGTCGTACCGGATGCGTCCGCCTGGCCGGTCAGATACTTAAACTCCGTAATTCTCGTATATTTCTCGCTGACGGTATAGTTGACGACGCTCCTTCCCTGATAGCTGTCCTCTTTATAATGCTCAAACACAAAATCCAGGGAACGGTAGGGCAAACGGCCGTATTCACAGTCAAAGAGCTCATCCAGCGCTCCGGTATAAACTACCTTCCCGTCAAATGCCTTCCCGTCAAAGAGTACCTTCCCGTCGGCAAACTCCATACAATCCTTACAGTCCGCAGACGTTCGGACGGTAATCAGCGGATGGGACAGCATCTTATGAAACATCGCCGTATAGCCGTCTTTGGGCATTCCCTGATATTTATCCTGAAAATACCGGTTATCGCGGGAGATTAAAACCGGAACCCTTGCCGTTACCTCCGCGTCGATTTCTTCCGGCGTCTGCCCCCACTGTTTCATCGTATAATGCAGAAAAATATTTTCATATACATATTCCGCGATCGCCCGAATATTCGGATTCGGATTTTCTCTCAGCCGCATGATCGGCACGCGGCTTCCTTCTCCATATTCACGGATCAAAATTTCCTCCAGCTTGTCTGCCTCCGCAGCATTGTAAACCATATGAAGCGTATTTAAATTAAAAGGAACCGGAAGCAGCGTTCCATGCACGTTCGCGGCTACCTCATGCCCAAAAAAATACCAGTCCGTAAATTCCGATAAAAACCGGAACACATCTTCCTCATTTGTATGAAAGATATGCGGACCGTACTGATGAATCAAAATCCCATACGCATCCGGCACGTCATAACAATTGCCGCCTATATGAGGTCTTTTCTCCAATACCAGAACGCGCTCCCCGGCATCGGCAAGCCTGCGCGCCATAACGCTTCCCGCTGCGCCGGAACCTATTACAATACTATCGTACATAACTGAAAACCTCCATACTCAAGCAAATCAACAACTTGTTCTATTATACACGTTTTAAAAGCCCCGTGCAATAACATCCTGGGAATCCCTGCCATTCATAGATTGTTCACAATTTTCTCATATTATGTAAATATTGACTTCATATCTTACCTTTATACTGAATTTAAATACAAAAACACCTTGCATTCGGCAAGGTTTCCTCCCAGCAGACAGTGAATTGCTTCACTTTTAATAAAATCTTTTTCATATGAAAAGCCGGTGTTCATACACCGGCTCCCTCTTTTTCTATTCGTTTTGATACCCTGACCCGCTTTTTTCTTTTTGAAAACGATCTTTTCCAAATGGAACGTTCAAAAGTTCCATATACGCGCCGAAAGCGGACGGCATGGGATACTTATCTTTAAAATCCGCCGTTTCTGCAAACAGCAGCTTTTGGTTTTCTTCCTCCAGCTCTTCCACACGAATCAAGTATCCCGCCATATGCCACTCGACATGAGAAAAAATATGCTTGGCATCTGCCAGCCGTTCCACATGAAGCGGCGTCAAGTGCATCTCTTTTACATAAGAGACGGCTTCTTCTGCATTCAAATGACCGGTTACATTCGGAAATTCATACATCCCTGCCAAAAGACCGGTTCCGGGACGCTTGCGCAGAATAACTTTTTCTCCGTCCCGAATCATAAATACCGTACGCTTTTGTATCCTGCGCTTTGCCTGCCGGGTTTTTACCGGAAGCAGATTTGTTTTTCCCTCTTTGCCGGCAATGCATACTTCCTGCCATGGACATTCTTTGCATTTTGGCTCTCCGTTTGGCAGACAGACGGTTGCTCCAAGCTCCATCAAAGCCTGATTGTATGCTCCCGCCCGGTCCTTCGGCATAATCTTCTCCAACTGCCGCTCCATATTGGAACGGACAGACGGTTTCATAATGTCTCTTTCGTCTCCCGCCGCTCTTGAAAGCACACGAAGTACGTTCCCGTCAACGGCCGGATGGGGCTTTCCGTATGCAATCGATACAATTGCCCCCGCCGTATAATGACCGATGCCTTTTAGTTTCAATAGCTCCTCATAATCATCCGGAATGACTCCGTGATATTCTTCCATTACCTGTTTTGCGGCAATCTGCATATTGCGCACGCGATTATAATAGCCAAGTCCCTCCCATAATTTTAAAAGCTTTTCTTCTTTGCATTCTGCCAGTGCTCCAACATTAGGCAGCTCGTTTATAAATTTCTCAAAAAATGGTTTGACTGCTTCTACCCTCGTCTGCTGGAGCATAATCTCCGATACCCATACGCGGTAAGGCGAAGCGTCCGCTCTCCAGGGCAGCTTCCTTGCATGCTGCGAAAACCAGTCAAGCAGAGGATCTGTCAGCTTCTGTAACCCGTATTCTTCTATTTTCATGACAGCTCCCGTATCCGTTATTTTGCCTGCCGAATCTCTGCCGTAACCGGTCCGGATTCTACCAAAACGCCGGCGCCGTTGATCTGCACAGCCGTCACTTTATACTGACAAACGCTTCCCGCCGTCTGAACTTTATGGTGATACGTTGTATTTGGCGCCGAAACTTCCGCCAGTTTTTGATATGCCGCTCCCGAAGACGTTTTAAAATAAACAATGTATTTCTGAGCGCCCCTGCTTGCGTTCCAGGAAAGATCTATCGCACCCGCTTTTTTATTCTTTAACGTCAGTTTGCCCGCTTTCTCCAGTTTCTTGGAATAAGCAGCCGCTTCACTCATCACACCGGTGAGATTCTGCGTCAGATTAACCGCCTGAACGTAATATTTATAGGAAACCCCGGCATCCAGCCCCTGATCGGTCACTGCAGTGCCCGCAGTCTCTCCGACGAGTATCATCGTACGGCCGTTAGAACGGTATACCTGATAACGTTCCGCTCCCATGACACGCTTAAAACTTATTTTCACCTTGTTTCCGGATTTCACCGCTTTTACTTTTTTCACCATGCCAAGCTGAGGCGCCAGTTCAAGCGTACCTCCTTTTTTTACTTTGGTACCTTTTTTACTATTCAAATATGCGCTGATACGGTAGGTGATCGTACCGGTTTGAGCGGTTACGGGATTGGAAACCGTATAGGATGTCTTTGAATTTTTCTTAATCTTTGCCACACGCCTGTACTGCTGCAGCGCCTTGTCATACACTTCGATATAATAGCCTTTTGCCCCGTACACACGGTTCCAGGAAAGCTGATCCTTCTGTATCAGAAGATTCTGGCTGCCTTTGCTGAACGAGGTCTTTTTCACCTGAAAACCGGTCGGTGCTGTAAATCCCATTTTTACGGAAACTTCCGCACTGGAGAAATAAGCGCGCCCCTTTCCCTCTTTCCGATAGGCTTTCACCATAAAATAATGCGTGCCGCTCTTTTTTAATTTTACTTTCAAAGATAATTCCTGCGTCTTTGTATAGAGCGCATAAGAATCTCCCTGTGTGTTTGACCTGTAATACACCTCATATCCGTCGGCATTCGCCGTCGGAGTCCACGCTACTTTTACCTGATCTGCCGCTATGGCAACGGCTTCTGCCTCTATCAGTCCTATGGTATTTTTGACTGCTGCAGCATCGGAAAATCTGCCGTTCACTTTCTTTCCGCTGGCCGCATCATAATAATAAGCTTTTACCTTATAACGATATGTCTTTCCGAACGCAAGCCCGTCGTCCAGATAGGAATCCTCCGAAACGGATTTCAGGAATTTGTAGCCGCCGCTTCCGGTTTTTCGATATATATCATAGCCGGAAACAAATTCTTTGGAAGAAGTCATGGTCAATGCAACTTTCCCATTCTCACAAAGCAGCGCTTTCACACCGGGTTTCGGCACAACGGCATGCACGCTTTCCGCATCTGAAAGCGCGGTGTAAAGTTCCTGGTCGATATAGTCGTCTTCTGCGATCTTGCGCCGTACCATATAATAATACGTTCCGTATCCGGCCTTTTTATCTACATAAGTATACATTCCGTCCTGATCCGCTTTCACAGTCGCAAGATACCGGAACGCGCTTCTTTTATTCTCCTGGGCACGGTAAATTTCATAATATGCCCGTGCCTGCGCCTCCCATCTCACCTGAAGCTCCGGTCTGGAAAATCCGGTATACTCACCGGCAGCATTTTTGATGGGAATACTTGCCAGCTTCGCCGACACTTCATCCGGAACGTCAAAATATCCGAAGGAAACATCCTCTTCTTCCTCTTCACCCGCCTCCTGTTTGTAATTATACGGAAGGATCGTCACCACATAAGTCGCTCCCGGCTGAAGCTCACAGTTGATCACATAGGATTTGCCGGTAAACTTTTCCACAATCGTCTCATCGTTCAGGCAGATTTCCACGTATTCCGTATAGGAATCCTCCCAGCTCATCACTATCTTTCTGGCGCTTTCCACATAATCTACTTTCAGATCCAAAATCGTCGCAACGTAATCGTCAACTTCCAGCAGATAGCTTTTCTCGATACCGGCGTCGCCGTTTTTGTTATACGGAACAACCCTGTACGTATGCTTGCTCTTTGCCTCCAGGTCGATTTCACGAATCAGCCTGGATTCCGTTACATGTTCTTCCATCAGCTGATCGTCCTGGTAAACGTCTGCATAAGCAATATTCTCGCCCCACCAGTCTACGATCAGAACTTTCTTTTCCAGATTGTATTCTGCGTCTACCTCAGTCACCGATGCCTGTTTGTACGGAACGGTAAACGACGCTTCCGCAGCCGTTCCCGCTTTATCCTCTGCATTATAAGGCACAATACGGAATACATACGTCTCACCTTCGTCCGCATCATCAAAATCAAATGCCGTTCCCGTATAATCATCTTCCAATTCCCTGCCGTTCACATATATGATCACATGATCGCAGCAAACGGTCTCATAGGTCAGCGAGATGATCCCTTTTTCCTCCTTATAAGAGAGCTGTAAATTCTTAACCAGCGCCGCGTTCGTTTCTTCGGATCCACCCGGAGATGTCGCCGGAGTAACCGGGGTGGTACCGGGCGCTTCTGCAGAAATGCCCGCCTGCGTATACGGATGTCCCCACTCTGCCGCACCTGACGCATGCACGAAACCAGAAGGCATCATTGAAAATGCCGTCGCAACTGCCAAAAACAATGATAGACCTCTTTTAAATTTCATAATCTTATATCCTCCCTCACCATAGTTTAAGATATTATACTACGTTTATACTAATAACTCAATCTAAAAAATTGATACTTTTTAACGGAAATTGTCAAAAAATTACAGCCGTTGAAAATCACAGTTTATTTCCCGTTCATTTATTGTCAAAGCTTTCCAATAGGTGTATAATTACTTTGAGAGCCGGGAGTTTGACACTTCCTTTTAAACCTCATAACACACAAATCTTGTATTTAAGCCTGCTTTGGGCTTATTTTTTTGTCAAATTTGCAAAAATAATGTGTGCTAGTTTGCGCTAGTTGTGTTATAATACTTATGAGGTGATTTTTATGTATGTTTCCATTACTGGTGTAGAGAATAACAAAGACGTTTATATCAACCAGTCCTACCGGAAAGAAAACGGTAAGACTTCTTCCCGGATCTTCCGAAAACTCGGAAAACTCAATGAGCTACTCCGACAGTTTGATGGTGACTTTGATGCCATGATGGTCTGGGCAAAATCTGAAGCCGAAAAAGACACAGCCGAATACAATGCCAAAACCTGCGATGTGTCGGTTTCTCTTTCTAGAAAAGCTTACATACCTAAGAATGAAGAACGCTGTTTTCAGATCGGATATTTGTTCCTCCAAAAACTGTGCACGGAATTAAAAATCGATGCCATCTGTCGAAAAATCTCTAAACGCCACAAATACACTTATGACCTGGGAGCCATCTTAACTGACCTGATCTATGCAAGGATCCTTTCCCCTTCCAGCAGGCTCAGCAGTTTCTCTTACTGTAAAACACTGCTTGAACCGCCAAAGTATGAACTGCCAAATGTATACCGTGCACTCTCGGTTATGGCTGAGGAATCTGATCTTATTCAGGAGGAACTCTACAAAAACTCAAACTTTGTTCATCCCAGAAACAAAAAAGTGCTCTACTACGACTGCACAAACTACTACTTCGAGATTGAACAGGAAGATGAACTCAGGCGCTATGGAAAGAGTAAGGAACACCGACCTAATCCCATCGTTACAATGGGATTGTTTATGGATGCTGATGGAATTCCTCTGGCTTTTGACATCTTCCCCGGAAACCAGAATGAACAGACAACCTTAAAACCTCTTGAATCAAAGGTAATAAAAGATTTTGGCTGCAGTGAATTTATCTTCTGCTCTGATGCGGGGCTTGGAAGCAGAGCAAACCGCAGATTTAACAGCCTTGCAAACCGTTCCTACGTTATCACCCAGTCTTTAAAAAAGATGCGGAAGGAAGACCGGGAAATTGCCCTGAAACCTACACAGTTTAAAAAACCCGGCTTTGATAAATGGATCGACATCTCCACACTGGATGAATCTGCCCCGGAAGTTTACGAAACCATTTATTACAAGGAGATTCCTGTTGTAAATGGAAACATGGATGAAACAGTTATAGTTACCTACTCCCCCAAATACAAGGCATACCAGAAACGGATCCGTGAGCAGCAGATATCACGCGCCATGAAGATGATCGAACAGCCCGGAAGAAAACGCAAAAGCAAAAATCAAAACGATCCTGCCCGTTTTATAAAAACCACAAATGATGGAGAGATTGCAGAAAAGAAAGTCTGTGAACTTGATTCAGACAAAATCAGGGATGAGGAAAAATACGACGGCTTTTATGCTGTCATTACAAACCTCGAAGGTGATATAGGCGGGATTTTAAAAATCAACCGGCAGCGTTGGGAAATAGAAGAAAACTTCCGCATTATGAAAACAGATTTTGGGGCACGTCCTGTCTATGTCAGGCGGGAAGACCGCATCAAAGCACATTTCCTCACCTGTTACATCAGCCTGCTTGTATATCGCCTGCTTGAGAAAAAGGTCGGAAATAATTATACCTGTAATGAGATTCTAAGTACACTTCGTTCCATGCAGGTAACACTTTTGTCAAAGGAAAGCGGCTATATCCCTTCTTACAAGAGAACAGTTCTGACGGATGATTTACACAAGGCATTTGGCTTTCATACGGATTATGAATTTATTTCAAAATCAGCCATGCGGAGCATAATAAAAAGTACCAAAACAGAAGAAGGGAAAAAATAGCACAAATCGGTTCCACAGAGAAAGTGGCTACAGCCAGCATAACTACTGGGTTTGTAGCCACTTTTTGATTTCACAAGTGTCAAACTCGGGATTATAGCACACATTCTCATGCACGCAAGAAAAGGCTGCGTCACGAAATTTCCGTGCGCAGCTTCCGTATTATCTTTGGTTAAAAATCATTACATATGATGATGCAGGTATTTTTCCCTTGTGGCAAGACCTCCTCTGATATGCCGTTCGGATTTGTTGACATCCAGCACCTTTCTTGCACTCTTTGCCAGAGCGGGGTTGATCTCCGGAAGTCGTTCTGTTACGTCTTTATGTACCGTACTCTTGCTGATCCCAAACTGCTTTGCCGTCTGCCTTACTGTGGCGTTATTGTCAATAATATATTTGGCTATCTCCATAGCTCTTTCCTCAATATAACTTTTCAAAAAAATATCCCCTGCGATACTTGTTTTTACATTGTATGCAGAGGGTATTTCGATTATGCCAGATCAATCGCATCCGCATATCCGTATTTACAAAACCGGATCGATAACTTCTTTTGTACCGGTATCCCGCTCAAACACATACTGCCGATCCGATGAGAGATCCTCCCGGTACTTATAGTTGAGTCTGTCAAAGGATTTTAAATCCTTCGGATTCTCAATTTGATGTTCCGCCATATACCGAACCATCTCGCCTCTTGCCATCTTTGCGTACGTCCCTTTTGTGACAAACCGATCCTGCACCGTCTCGCCAAACACACAGGTAATATAGGTATCATCAGGCGTCAAATACTTCTCAATGCATTTTGCATACTCTTTGGACGCCAAATTGATGATAACACCGGACTCATCTCGTACTTCCCGGTATAGTTTTTCTCCCCAAAAGTCATATAGATCTCTGCAGCCGGAAATTCCTGCTTTCGCCTGCATTTCCAACCGATACGGCGTCACTCCGTCCATTGGCCGAAGCACGCCGTAAAATGCAGATAGAATCCTCAAATGTTCCTCTATATAAGAAAGGTGGCCATCCTCAAATACAGACGGCGCCATATATTGATATGCGATCCCCTCATAGGAAAGAACGGCGGGAGTAAGATTTTTGTGGAGATTCATAGACTCCAGCCTTTTGGCATTCTGCTCTGCAATTTTATCATTGCACTTCCATAACGCCTGTAATTCCTCGTACGTCTTTGATTTCAGCCAGATAAGAATCTCTTTTGTCTGCTCCAAAAATACCGGCAGGCCGGCAAACGCAAGCGTATCGGAATCCCGGTTCATCTTCTTTGCCGGAGACAAAATCATCTTCATTCCAATGCACCCAGCATTTGTTCCGGGTCGTCTGCCGCTTTTACCTTATCATTAGCCATTCGGATGACTCCCTCTTCGTCTATGAGGTAGGTGGTTCTCACTATTCCCATGGAAACTTTTCCGTAATTCTTCTTTTCCTTCCATACATCGTAGGCCTCGATCACTGTTCGCTCCGGATCGGAAAGCAGCGTAAAATTCAGGCCGTGTTTTTCTTCAAATCTCTTGTGAGAAGCGACACTGTCTTTGCTCACTCCAAGAACGACCGCTCCTTTCTCTTGTATCTGCGGATACCTCTCGGAAAACCCGCACGCCTGTTTCGTACATCCGGGCGTATTATCCCTGGGATAAAAATACAAAATAACCTTCTTTCCTCTGTAATCCTTAAGGGAATGCACTTTTCCGTTTTGATCCGGCAATTCAAAATCCGGCGCCTTTGTTCCTACTTCCAACATATAAAAATCCTCCCGCTTTCTTTTTATTATTTCGGTGTTTCTATCTTTTCTTTTCTACAATCATCCAAATAACCTATAAAATACATAAACTGCCAGAAAAACATGAACGATACAAATCAAGGTCATCAGAATCACAAACCGCCGATGCTTTGTCTTATGCCGAAACAGATACATCCCCGCCCATGTTCCGATGCTCCCGCCCAGCAGGCTGATCAGAAACAAATTCGCTTCCGGTATTCTCCACGCATGGCGCTTCGCCCTGTATTTATCCACTCCCATCGCAAGTAATCCCGCAAGATTCAATATGAACAGATATCCCGACAACATTCCTAACAAATTCAATATTACACAACTCCCTTTGCTCTCCTCGTCTATCCTCCAGAACCGGCTTATCTTATCTTCACTTTCTTTGACGTTTTCGGCGCACTGTACCCTTTTTTCGTTTTCACAACGACTTTATAGTAATAGGTCTTCCCTTTTTTCACCTTTTTATCGTCAAACGAAAGTTTTTTTACTCCTTTTGCTTTTGTAATCCTTACAAACCCCGTATCTTGTTTCTCCGAACGGTAAATCAGATAAGCTTTCGCTCCGTTCGCCTTTTTCCATGAGATACGAACCTGCGCTTTCTTGCTGTTCTGCTTCGCGGTCACTTTTTTTACGGCGGCAGGAAGCGCAATACTCTTTGTCTTCCCGTTTCCGCTCGTTTTATATGCGGAATTTTTGGATTCGGCTACGGCATAATACAACGCTGCTTTCTTGTTCACGGGATTTTCATCGTATACGGTGCCGCCTGCGTCTGTCGTGCCGATGCGTTCCGTTTTCCCTTTGGACATGCGGTATACGGTATAAATATCTCCGCCCGTCACTTTTGAAACCGCAACACGAACGCCAGCCTTTTTCTTCTCGGCAGCCATGTGCAGAGAAATGATTTCCGGAGCTGCCAGCTGCATTTTTTTCTCTTCTGGCTTTGGATCCGGTTCTTCCGGCACAGCAGCTTTTTTCAGCTTAACGTACGCTTCTCCTGCCGTTTCCCAAAATACTAAAGCCTCATAGCCGCTTCCGTCCGCCTGTCCCGCGGAAACCGCCTCATCAAATGCATAGCCGTCCCGTGCCGTCAGAAAAATTTCCGCTTCGCTCCTGTCCTGATTCCAAACATAATGATCGATATGAAAACCGTTCTGTCCGGAAACGGAAATCTCCACTCCGTTTACCAGAAAAGGTCCCGTTTCCGAAATCATCGTCACTGCTTTGGGCGGCGCCTCTTCTTTTGAAATCGCCTGAAGCATATCCTCCTCATACACCTGATCCGTAATCGTGACAAAATCGATATCTCCGGTAAATGCACCAAATACATTCTCCAGAGCATACCCGCCTCCCCCAATGGCAAATTGTGTAATGTCTGCGTTATTGACACTAAACCATGTCCGGTACGCCTCTGTCCACCAGCCGGAAGGAAAACAGCTGGCTTCGCCATCAATGCAGGCCAGCCCCTGATTCTGAAAATCCTCTTTCGTCAGATCAAAGCTCATGGCAACCGTATGCCATGCTCCGTCGGCCAGAGAAGCTCCCATAGAACCTTTTAATCCATTGCCCGATGCAATCCGAAAATGCCCGCGCAATTTGCCCGATGCATCTAAACCAAAAATCATATTTTTTCCGTCGTCTGCAGACGTGCTTCCTGCTCCAAAAATCAACGCCTGCGGCTGACTTGTCCGAAAGCGAAATACAATCGTCCCTCCCGTACTATTCTCTTTCAGATGATTCAAAACTTCAAGGTATGCCCCGTCTGCATAATAACTGCCGGATGCATCCGCCAGATCTATAAATCTGTTCCCGTCAAACGAAAACGCTCCGGTGTCAATATCCAGCGCCGTTTTATCCTGTATAAAAGCGTTCCCTGCTTCCGAACGCACGAGATCGACCGGCTGTGCCGTAAGCAAAACCATAGCCCTCTCCTTATGAACAGATCCTTGTTCTGCCCGGATACGAATCTTATATTCCCGGTTTTTTTCCAGGTCTTTCTTTATTTTCAGCGTTCGTCCTTTGATTTGAAAATATCCGTTATCTTCGCTTCCTTCTCCGCTGCAAAGCGTATACGTAAACCGCCCGTCCGGCGCCATGTCCCCAGCCGAAATCACGCCTGCCGTATCCCCGGCGTCCAGTCCCGTAAATCCCGTTCTCTCCAGAAGAATCTCCACGTTTTCTTTCATTGTCTCATCCAGTTCTACCGTCTGCGCAGCAAATGTTGTATACACCGCAGCATCTGTTCTGACCGCGGTTACGTCTGCCCGATATACGCCGTAAGGAATTCCCCGCATAATAAAATCCGCTCCGTCCGCCAATGTTCGCTGCGTGTAGGTCTTTCCGTTCTTGTCCGTCAGACAGATTTCCAGATGTCCGATCGTTCCGGTTCCGCCCGCAGATCGGTACGCCTCCTGCAGAGCCTTTTTTTCTATCTTTACTTTATGGTCGCCGCAAATGATCGGCGGTCTTGCTGCACTTTCTTCCGAATCGTATTGAAACTGATACGAAAGGTTTGCCATTTTCGTATCGGTATTCAGCCCACACGCGTCTATTACCATACGCGTCATCCTCATTTGTCCTTCTACGCCGGGATGCAGTGTACTGTCCGCAAAATAAAAATTCACATTCCACATATAGGGAAATGTACGAAGCTCCTTGTCCCATGCACGGTACTGATCTACATACAGAATATCTCCGTCCTCTTCTGCCAGTTCTTCCAGCGCATCCAGATACCCTCCCTGATCCAGATAAACATTACGTTCCTCCCGGTTGACAGGAGACGGTGCACGGAAAACAATGCGAACGTCCGGGTTGACCCGGCGCAGCTTTTCTACAATTGCTTTCATATTCTGGCAGTACAGTTCTTTTGTGATCACAAGCCCTGCGCCGTTGACCTGGTGATACGCATTTTTATTCGAATACACGTCATTTGTTCCAAGCATAATAAATACTACATCCGGACAATACTTTTCTGCACGCTGATAAAGATGTTCCAGTACCCATGCCGTATCCGTAGCGGATACTCCTGTATTGACCACGACATCGTCTGTTCTATGCAAGTCCTCTTTTATATATTTTTCAAACGACTGCGCCGTAGAATCGTATCCTTTCGTATGTACAAGTCCATGCGTAATCGAGTCTCCCAAAAACAGCCACGTCAGTGGTTCTTCGTCTTTCACCTTATCGGCGATCTTCTGCTGAATGGAATTTAACTTGCGTTCGCCGCCCTTTTCCCCGTCCAATATCGTTCCATACACCGAAGTCAGCGAAACACCGCCGTCTTTGGAATATACGGTAAGCTTGTAGTCTCTTCCCTGCGGAAGGTCCGAAATCTCAAATACAGCATCTTTTGCCGTGCCCTCAATTTCCATTCCGGCTATTTCCAAATGCCAGCAAACGCCCTGGCGGCTGTCAAACTCTTCCGGAAGCGAAACCGTAAGGCTCTCTGAAGACGCCGTAACGATCGGCTGTATCGGAAGATAGTTCCTGGGTCCTTCTGTTTCTTCCCAGTTTTTCGTAACCGGAGACGTATTGTTCCATACCCCCGCCACATCACGGCAAAACTGCTCCGCAATCAAGAAATGTCCGGTTCCGTTCAGACGTCCGGTTTCCGTAAGATTTCCGCCGTTAAAAAAACTGCTTGAATTCGTCTTCGCGTAATGATCCACAATCCTGATACGGTCCCGATCATCGGTAAATGTTTCCACCGTTTCTCTGGCAGCCTCCGCATAGCGTCCTGCATCCGCATTTTTATCTCCGGCAACGGCATGGGGAAGCTGAATGACTACATACCCTCCGTCTTCTTTCATAGAAAGCCCCTTTTGAATCAACAATGACAGGTTTTCCTGAAAAGCAGCCACCCCTGACACGCCCTTACCGTAATCTTCTTCTTCAATCATATAAGAAACTGCTTTGGGATCCAAGCGTGCGACATAGTCGTCCATCTCTTCTAAAAATCCTGCCAGATCGCGCCCCGCCTTACCGACATTAATCGTATAGCGCTGATGTTCCGGCGCGCCCCCGCTGCCGCCTTTCCGGATAGATTCTTCGATATCTCCGACGAAATTCCTCCGTCCCTTTACTTCTTCATACCGTCCCTGCGTCTCTGTGCCGCCAGCAAACATCCATGTATTATCCGCGCTGTCGTCAAACATATCAGAAATATTCTCAGCCCTTGCAAAAACCGGTACAGCATCCTTCCAAATGCCTCCCAGCAATATCAGATACGCGAAACCCCCCATAGCTGCCCATTTTATTTTCGTTAATTGCACTTTATTACCTCCCGTACTCCTCCTATGAACCGCCGTATAAACACAGCATCTTGCCGCACCAATCTACCTGTATCTTACAAGATACTTCCTGAAAATGCAATAAAAAGCACCGTCCTTCCCCTTAACGTGAGTGGACAGCGCTTTGTTTTCTTTTTTCATACAAGAGATAGGCCAGCGTATAACACGCCATAATTCCGGAAACTGCAGGAGCGATTCTGCCAAGCATTCCAAGATCCCCGGAAAAATTTTTACCGAAAAACCAAACCAGCGGCATCCGCAGGCATAAAGCCCCCATGCTGCTGCTTACCATGGTCCAGACGGTTTTTTGTTTTCCGTTCAGATACCCGTTGAAACAAAATACCATCGCCACCATGATATAGTCATAACTGCAGGAGCGGAAAAAAGGTATGCCGGCGGCGATTACCTGCGCATCCTGCGTAAACACACGCAGCATAGACGCCGGGGAAAGCTGCGCCCACAGCCAGAACAAAACGGCAGGAAAAAGAGCAATGCCCAAGCCGTACCAAAGAGATTGTTCTGCCCGCTCCGGTTTTCCGGCGCCAAGATTGTGAGCCGTCAGAGCCGACAGGGCATTTGCCATCGACGTAGCGGAGAGCATGGCAAACACATCGTATTTACTTCCGATCCCCACGACTGCCGCAGCGTAAACACCGCAGCGGTTCATCACTGTCATAAGATATAAAAACGAGATCCGAACCATCAGCTCCTGAAACGAAATCGGTATCCCGATACGCAAAAGCTTTTTTACAATATCGGAATCCAGCCGAAAACTGCTCCATTTAAAATCAAAAATAAACTTTTTTTTCTTTAAATAACCGACTGCAATTCCCATACTGACAGCCTGGGATAAAATCGTTGCCAAAGCAGTTCCCGATGAGTCCAGTCCCAGATCCCTTACAAACCAGATATCCAAACCGATATTGATCAGACAGGAAATTCCGATAAAGACCATCGGGCGGACCGAATCCCCATATCCGCGGAGTACGGCGCTCACTGCATTATAACCGCAGACAAAAATATTACCCCAAAGACAGATCGCAACATAACGCATGGTAAGCACAAACGATTCCTCCGGCGTTTGCAGCAGCACCAGCAAAGGCTGTTCAAATGCCAGCAATACAACCGTCAGTACAGCCGCCGTGATCCCAAATACGACAAACGTCGTTCCGATAATACGCTTCACCGTCTCCGTTTCCCGGCTCCCGGTATACTGTCCGATCAAAATCGTACTGCCCAGCGTCAATCCGGTAATCAAACTTGTGATAATCTGCGTCACCTGTGTTCCGGTGGAAACTGCAGCCACGCTCTCGGCGCTGCAGTATGTTCCGACCACAAACAAGTCTGCCGCTCCATATAGTGACTGGAGCAAAGCTGCCGCCAAAAACGGAACGGCAAACCGCAACAGCGTTTTTAATATATTTCCTTCTGTAAGATGATATTCCTTCATACACAGTTATTTCGCTTTTATTTTGCTGAAATCACCATAGATGCGTTTCCCGTTTTCTCCGGTCACATAAGCCCTGACTTTATAGTACGTTTTCTTGCTGTTCATTTTTTTCGTACTCCATTTTTTTGTTTTCCCTTTTTTGACGGTTTTTAAAAGCTTATATTTTCCGTTCTTTTTCTTTCCGGAATAAATCTGATAACCTTTTGCCCCGTCTGTTTTTTTCCAGGAAAACGTAAGTTTCGAGCTTTTTTTCACGGTAAATCCTTTTACTTTCGCAGGCGGCAGCGTCACTCTTGACACCGGGCTGTACGTCCCGTAAGTTATGCTTCCGTCTGCGGATTTTCGATATGCCCGAAGCCGGAACATGTGCAGGGTGGCATATTTAAATTTCATGGAGTAAGCCGTCACTGCAGGACTTCCGATCGTCTTGAACTCACGGTATGTTTTAGAAGCAGCGTCATACTCATACAGAATATACCCGTTCGCCTCTTCGTTTTTTGACCACTGAAACATTACCGCATTCGAGCCTTTTTTCACCGAAGTCCTAAGCTTTGGTTCCTGCCCAAACGCAGATTTCCGCGTGTTCTTGACAACGGCAGCACCTGTATCTGCAAGCAGCGCAGGCATTGCTTCCTTACCGCCGGCATCCATATATTTTACGACCGGTTCACCGCTTTCGCTTAAGTCTCCTGCAATTTCCACAAGAATCTGATACTCGTCGCCGTTCGGTTTTACCGACAGTCTTCCAAGCGCCGCATACTCGTTTCCGTTAAAAATGTCCTGGTCTTTCTTTCCGGAAAGGATCAAGTCCACCAAGTATACGCCGTCTTTTTCCTTATGCACTTCCGCATCCTTTACCGTGCTCTTTAATTTACTGTCAAATGCAAACCCCGGCTCTCCCATCGTTCCTGCCTGTGCCGTTACACGAAGCTGTAAGCGCAGAGACGTGATCGTCTCCGTTTTGCCCTCCGGAAGCTTTAATCCAACCGACACTTCATTCCCGTCTGCCGTAAGGACGCCGCTGCCGCCTCCCGCGGCAGCAGCATGGACCGGTAAAACAAACACAAAGAAACATACGAGCGCCATATATTTAATCCATTTTTTCATGTTGACCTCCCTGAAGCGTAATATCCGGCAGCGATTCCGGAATGGAAAGGACTTTTGTATCGCTGACGATACGCTCTCCTTCCAGCGTTAAGGCATTGTCCACACGGTACAATTCACCGCGCACGCCGCCAAGTTTCTGAATCTGCTCACGGCTCCACTGTCCCGGTTCCACAAAATAAACCCATGTTCCGTCTGAAGTTTCACCCAGATTTCCATGTTCCGGTACCGTAGCAAGAATGACCTGTTTTGCCAGTACACTGCCGTCCTTTTCTCCGATCACATTGCCTTCCGTGTCATATAAAAGAACTACGTTGTACGCCGGATTTCCCTTATAAGTTCCGGTAAAGAGCAGGGATCCCGCCGGAATTACATCTGCGGCTTCCTCACCGTACCGGTAATCTTCCGTCAATACGCCGATTGCCGGCTGGCCGTCTTCTGCCGTCATAAATTCCAGATTATCTCCCGACGGACCGCATACTTCGATCTCCTGTATGGAAACCGTACCGGAAACTGCAAGCGTCAGTCTGACATATCTTGCCGAATACGTACCGATCCATGTATCTCTGTCTTCTTCATTGACGGAATCAAACCAGATCGTCTCCTCTGCACCGCCTTGACATGCAGCATGTTCTTTTACCGCAGTCCAGGTTTCCCCGTCTTCACTGACTTCCACCGTCACATCGGACAAAGCGTCTCCCTGGTATTTTAATGCCGTCGCTTCCTGCACTTTATGCATATCTACCGTAATCACCGCGCTGCCCTCAGCCGTTCCCCGGTAAGTGCCTGCCGCTGTCCTGTCGTTATCCAGAATCCGCTCAATGCTGTTTACTTTCTTTTGCTCTACGCTGTCCGGATCCTGCTCATGATATCCGCTGTCCGGATCTTCCTCATCGGCGTCTATGAAGATGTCATCCTCTGAAGTCATCGTCGTTTCCACCGTCCAGCCTTCTTTCGGCCATACGCCGTCTGTCTGAATCTTCACGGAACCAGCCGATTTCAGGTTGGAATAGTTCAGATACTGATCTACGGCGCGAACCTCATATTCCATCACTCTGTTGTTGACGGCAGAAACCGTATCCACAAATACGGTTGACGCAGCCGTTTCGATCGGCACAAAACCGATAACCTCTGTCTTTTTCTCTCCGTTGGAAATCATACTGCGGCTGATTTCATATCCCAAAATCAAATCCTCTGCGCGATCCGTTGTGATCGTAATTTCGGCACGGTTTGATTCTGCGGATACAGACGCCGATGTCACGGCATCCTGGTCTTTTATGGTTCCCGCTTCATCCGGATGATTCACGCGATAATCTCTGGCATCGTCATTGATATAGTAAATCGCTTTCTGATCCGGCTCTCCGTATTTTGCGGCATAAGCAGCCGTCGCTTCATCCGCCCGCATACCCCACCGCTCAAAGAACGGAAGGATATTTTTATTTGCCGCCGCACAGGCAAGACGCATCAGATTCTGATCCGAACCGCCGTTTAACGTCAAGCCCTCCTGCGGAGCCGCCTTGGGATTTCTGGAATACGTATCCATTCTTGCAAAGAACAGATTTTCAAACTGATCATTATAGTTGTCGTAAATATGCCGGTCATCCAACTGGTCGTCAAATGCCAGATGCAGCTGCCAGTACAATGCAAGCTGCGTAAATACATTGGATGCGCGCCCGACTGTGCCGGAAGTCACTTTCGTATATACATTTCTGTAATCAAATCTCTGTTTTCCGGTCAGCAGCATTGCAAAGTAGTTATTCGTCACTTCGGCAACGGCATACGTGCCCTGATTGATGTCATGACCGATCTCATGGGCAATTCCCCATCCGAATCCCGACCAGTCGTCCGGACCGCTCAGAGCGGAAGAACCGTATTCGATACCGATATGATTACCGGCCGCATACATAAACGCTCCCGCAAACATCCGCATATACCGGATATTTAAATGCTGCGACGGCAGTGCGTTCTTACCTCTCTGCGTTCCCGCGTCATCACTCAATCCTTTATGCTGATAAAACAGCGTCATCGTCTTCTCCATCGCCTTCAGTGCATTGTCTAACTTCACCGCCCGGTCCGGAGCATTCTGAATACCCGCCCAAATCTGTGCGGCCGGCAGGGAATACATCATATCTTTCATCATGATATCCGTTGCATTTAAAATGCAGTTTGCCGTACTGTACTCATAATCTACATTCTTTGTTCCGTCATGCTTCTCGTTGTGCTGCGCTTCGATCCCCGACACATATGTCTCAAGTTCCGCTACATAATCTCCGATTGCCTCCATGCGTTCGTCCTGTGTTTTTCCGAACACATTCAATACGGGGATACTGCTTCCTCCGCTGATGCGGACGGCATAGCGATCGGCATCGTTATTTCCGGTATAGGCAACATAAAGCTGTCCGCCGCGTTCACAATCCGTCGATGCAATCTGCGGAACCGTAATCTCATTCCTTCCGATCTTCAGGGAGACCGATCTTGCAAGGCTGGCAGCTTCCGCATGATGCTGTGTAAACACAAGCTGCAGCTCTGCAGCATCCCCGGTTCGTCTCGTATTGTGCCCGACATAAACCAACAGACGTTCTCCCGCATAAACCGCCTTCCCAAGCGGCTGCCATGCATTGAGTCCTCCAAACCCAAGATGTCCGTCTTTTCTTGCGGTGATGCGCCAATCCACTTCATACGCAGGTTCTAAGGAAGCCTCCAGAATTTCTTTCGCCGTCTGTAATTCCAGCTTCAGCTCCTGATACAGCGGATGCTTTTCTCCGCTTACCGTCTCCGGCGTCTCCAGGCGTGCTTCCAGCGCGGCAATCGTCTGTGCCGTCACGTCTTCTCGAAGCGTCGTATGCATTTCATCCACATACAATCCCATAATATCGTCTTCCAGAGAATCGTACCGATGGAAATGAATTTCCCCTACCATCATAGGCTGTCTGGAACTGTCCCTGCCCAGGCAGATCGAAACTTTATTTGCCGTAACCGCTTCGTCAAACTTAATAATATAATAGGGGTTGTTATGATCGTCTGTCTTTTCAATCACACGTGAGCCGACCAGCTGCTTCTCTGTCGGATGCTCTTCATTAAAATATTCAACTCTGGCATATTTCACGCCCTCTTTCTGATCCGCAGCCGCAAACGTAATATAATTCATCTTATATTCCTGATCCAATGTGATCTGGAATCCCTTGCCGTTGGCAGGATATGCCACGCCGTCATCCCAGTCCGATTTCATCCAGTAGGAACCGTAATTATCATCCACAAGCCCCCATGCACTGGATGCATCCGTATCCAGTATACTTCCGATCATCTTTGCTCCGCCGTGATTTCCATGGGTCGCCGCCGTAATATGGGCGCTCTTTTGCCCTTCCCCGTTTGAAGTATTCAACAGCATATACTCCGGCAGCTCCGGCGGCACGATACTTTTTGTCACTGCCACCGCGCTGAGGGAAGGACTGCTCCAGCCAAGCTCATTCCAGCCCACAACATAAACGGAATATTCGGTATCGTCCAAAAGTCCGCCGATCACATAACCGACGCCATTTAATTTCCCTGTGCCTTGCGTCGTCTGCTGAAAACCTTCCACAACCGGACGATATGCGCTGTCCGGCTCCTGTTTCTTTTTATAATACACCATATAGCCGTTGGAATCGTCCATATCTTTCCAGCTTACCGTAACGGAACGGTAATTACCTTCTGCCTTTACAAAATCCGGAGGCGCCGGACGGCTGCCCGGTTTCGGTTCACCGACCTGCGGATCTGACCATGGACTGCTCCAATCGCCGTTTACGGAACGAACTTTCAGCGTATACTTTTCAAAATTCTTTAAGCTTTTGTCATTGATGGAAGAAATCCTGTGCTGCGTTTTGGATACGCGTACAATCTGCGTCTCATGTTCCTGCTGGTTTTTCACCGGCCCGGAAACAAATATTTCATATCCCGTAACATTCGTCTGCTCATTCCAGGATACCATAAGTCCTTTATCCTCGGAAACCGGCAGATTTAAAGTCGGAATATTTAACGTAGGAGCCGGTATCCTCTCTTCCATACGATTAACAAATTCTACTTTTGCAATATTGACTAACGGCTCTGTTTTTCTGGTTCCCGTAATCTTGATCGTAACCCTCTTCACCGCGATCTGTCCGCCGAAATCCAAAACCAAAGAACCGTCCGGCTCCACATGTACGCCTGCCGAGGATCTCTGCACGGCATATGCTGCAGTCTCTGCCAGCGAATAGTCTGCGGTCTGCTCCGCACCGTTTTCATCTATGTAGACAACGGATGCTTCTCCGTTCGTAATCTCGCTGAACATAATGCCGTCCGCATCCGCTGCTGCAGGAGCCGCCACAACGAGTCCCTCCAGCAAAACAGATGCATCCCCCTCTGCCAGTACAAAATCAAGCCCTGCAAAGTTTTCTTCCGAAATTGCTGTATTCGGATCCTGAGGTTTCAAACCGATCGCTCCGGCATTATTTAAGAAATTATCCAGGCTGCCTTCTACGGTAGTCTGTCCTGCCGTTTGCGCCGACCGAACCATGCCAAGGCGCACCGTTTTCGATTCACGGCTTTCACCCATGCTCTGTACGGCGTACTGCAGATCCGTCAGGTCTGTTTTCTTGTCGCCGTTGATATCACCGGAAACCTCTTGCGAACTCGAACGCATCCAGCCCATAATTGCATCGATATCCTTTTGATCGACCGTTCGATCCCGGTTGACATCTCCGGAACGAATCCAGCCCGGAGCCGTTTGGTTTCCCGTTTCCACCTTAGCGGAAGAAACTACTATTTTTGTCGTCCAGCCTTCTTTTGCAGTGACCTCCTGCGTATAATCAGCAAACTGATCTGCAAGAACCGTCACCGTATAAGTACCCGCAGGCACTGTAAATCTTGCGATTTTAGAAGAATATTCCGACGCGTTAAACTTCAGTTTCTTAACTTCATGCGCCGCTTCTCCATCTCCTCCGTCAAGCTGCACGGTTACATCTCCCTGATAGGGAATCAATACCGAAGAGCGGACTTCCACATCCAAAACGCTCTCCTCTGCACGTTTCGATGCTTGCGTACCTGCCTCAGCCTCAGCGCCATACACCGCCGTGCCCGGCCCGGTCCATACCTGAAAGGCCAGACAGCCTGCAAGCAGCATTGCCATCCATTTTTTCATGTCAAGCTTCCTTTCTTTTCATAATTTTTTGTGTCTAAAAAAGAGCCCAAACATAAATTTGAACTCTGAATCACACAAATAAAAATGCCGCAGACCGGAATCGAACCGGTACGGGTATCACTACCCACGGGATTTTAAGTCCCGGGCGTCTGCCAGTTCCGCCACTGCGGCTTTTGAAAAAACATTTCAATGGGCAGAGGTGGATTCGAACCACCGAAGCAATTTGCAGCAGATTTACAGTCTGTCCCCTTTGGCCACTCGGGAATCTGCCCATTCATCTTATAATATGAAATTGTCCTGACGATTTACTATTATAGCATACATTTCCTTCTTATTCAAGCAATTTTTTACATTCTTTCCAAAATAACCGCCGATTTTTTCTGCAGTGTAATGGTAACGCTTCCCTGTTTCACGGTATAATACTGCGGCATCAGAGAGTATCCGTTTTCTGTTGTAACGATCATTCGCCGCAGCGTACACTCCTGCGGAATACCGGCTCCGATGACAGAAATCTGCTTGGTCCGTTCTGCGTCGTCATGATTGATTACTATCACAAACTGCTGGTTTCTCTGGAACCGGGCGTAACACAAAAGCTGATCCTCACTGTCTAAAAACCGAAACGAACCCGTCCGGAACGCTTCGTTCTCTCTGTGAATCCAAATCAGCTCCCGATACAGATCGATCAGATCCCGTTTCTCATGCCCCCACGGATACGTTCTGCGGTTGTCCGGATCCGTAAACCCGCAAAGTCCCGCTTCATCGCCATAATACAACGTCGGCGCGCCCGGCCATGTCATCTGAATTAAGATGGCTTCCCGCATCACCCGATAATCCACGTCCTCACCGGCCGCATGCGCCCCAAGATATTCCACCCTGCCTGCTTTATGATTTGTCCGCGTTAAGAATCTGGAGTGATCGTGATTGGAAAGCTGATTCATAGAACACATCAAAGACGGCGTTAAAAAACTGGCCATAAAATGCCGCATCGCGCCTTCAAAATCGCCGATCTTTCCGATACGATCGGGAACGTATTCGTCGCTGTGTTTTTCCATCCCTGTCAAAAACCAGGACAATGGCTCCATAAACGCCGCATAGTTCATAATCGTATCCCATTGATCGCCGGCAAGCCAGTCTTTCGGATCTCCGTAATGCTCTGCCAGAATCAGCGCATTTGGATTTGCCTCCTTTACCGCGTCTCTGAAATCCCGCCAAAACTGATGGTTAAACTCCTTGCTGTGTCCCAAATCCTCCGCTACGTCTAATCTCCATCCGTCCACGCAGTAAGGCTCAGATACCCACTTTTTTCCGATCCGCAGAATATCCTCATACAATCTCCGGGAATCTTCAAAATTTAATTTCGGCAGCGTGTCGTGTCCCCACCAGCCTTCATAGCTTTTATTATCCGGCCACGCCGTATCTTCCTGATCTTTAAACCTGAAATATTCCCTGTACGGACTGTCCTTGGAAAGATATGCCCCTTCGTCAAATCCTTCTTTGTGGGTATAAATCTTTTCCCGGTCCATCCAGCAGTTGAAGGAACCGCAGTGATTGAATACGCCGTCCAAAATGATTTTCATGCCGCGGTTATGGACTTCCTGTACAAATTCCGCAAAAAACGCATTGCTTGCCTTTAAGTTTTTCTGGTTTGTGACGCGGCAGCAATACCGCGTCGCTTTTCGGTTATCCTGCTCAAAATCCATTAACAGCTCGCCCTCATCTTCCACGATTTTGGCAAAATGCGGGTCAATATGGTCATAGTCTTGAATATCATATTTATGGTTGGACGGCGAAACAAAGATCGGATTAAAATAAATGACTTCGATTCCCAGATTGGAAAGATAATCCAGCTTTTTTCTGACGCCTTCCAGATCTCCCCCGTAAAATTCTCCGACGCTGAAATTTTCCGGGCATTTCTCCCACCGTTCCTGCGGTACCTTCGTACTAAACGTCCGGATATAATAATATTCATGATCCAACACGTCATTGGATGGATCCCCGTTATAAAACCGGTCCACCATAATCTGATACATAACCGCCCCTTTTGCCCAGTCCGGCGTAGAAAACCCTGGAACAATCCGGAAAAAATACGCCTCCCGGATTTCTTTTGTCACACCGCAGCGGTCATACCAGCAGCGAAACATACCGGAGACAATTTCAAAGTAATATGAAAATACGTCCGTCCCAAGAGATATCTCCGCATAATAATAATCAAACGTCCCGTCGCTCTCGCCGAGCCTCATCTGATATGCATGGCCGTTTGTATGCAAAAGAACCATGTCGACATTGTCTTTCGCCGTGCGGAACCGGATCGTAACCCATTCATTTTCCTTTGGTTCTGCCGGAATCCGATAGTCTTTGGTACCGTCTGAAAACAATGCTTCTTTCTGTAAAATGGGCCGTGTCTGCATAATATACTGCTGTACCCGATTTAATTTTTCTATGGATTGATATTTCATAAATACTTCCGCCCTTTCCTTAAGATGTAGATAGATTCTGTCCTTTTTGCAAATAAAAAAGACAGCTGTCTAATTGCTGTCTTTTTAGGAGAAGGTATTTTTACTATGGGTGTAGCAAAAACAATTAATGATTGGGGGTTTCTACGTGTATTATAATAGCACGAAATCCAGAATCAGTGTGCACAAACCTCACAAAAAACCGCTTTAATTTTTGTCTAAATTGCACAATGTCTGTTTCGATTCTTCCTGAAACAATCCCTCAAACTCTTCTCTGTTCACCTTCTCTTTTTCTAATAAAAGATCAGCGCATCGGTTCAAAATTTCTTCATGCTCCCGTATGATCTTCTTTGCTTTCTCATAACACTCGTCGATGATCCGTTTTACTTCTTCGTCAATCTTTGCCGCCACGCTCTCTCCGTAACCTCTGGCATGGGCAAGGTCCCTGCCGATAAAGACTTCGTCGTCTTCATTATCATAATTGATCAGCCCTATGTGTTCTGACATACCGTATTTGGTCACCATTGCTTTCGCAAGCTGCGTCGCCTGTTTGATATCCTGAGACGCTCCCGTTGTAATGTCGTCGAAAACCATCTCTTCCGCTACGCGGCCTCCTAAATCTACCATAATCTCCTGGATCATTCTTCCCTTTGTATGGAACATCCTGTCGTCTTCATTTAAAGGCATGGTATAACCTGCCGCTCCCGCTCCCGTAGGAATGATCGACACGGTATCCACCGGTCCCACATCCGGCAGCACATGAAATAAAATCGCATGCCCCGCTTCATGGAACGCCGTAATTTTCTTTTCTTCTTCGCTGATAATGCGGCTTTTCTTCTCTGCGCCGATTCCCACTTTTACAAAAGACTGACGGATATCGCTTTGTATGATATATGCCCGGTCTGCCTTTGCCGCATTGATCGCCGCTTCGTTCAGCAGATTCTCCAGATCTGCGCCGGTAAATCCCGCCGTCGTCTGCGCGATCTGCTTTAGGTCCACATCGTCGCCAAGCGGCTTATTTTCGGCATGTACATGCAGAATTTCTTCTCTTCCGCCGATATCGGGCCTGCCGACATGGATCTTGCGGTCAAATCTGCCCGGCCGCATGATCGCAGGATCTAAGATATCGACACGGTTGGTCGCCGCCATAATGATAATCCCTTCATTGACGCCGAACCCGTCCATTTCTACCAGCATTTGATTTAACGTCTGCTCGCGCTCGTCATGACCGCCGCCCATTCCGGTTCCCCTGCGCCTTGCCACGGCGTCGATCTCGTCGATAAATACAATACACGGCGCGTTTTTCTTTGCTTCCTCAAACAAATCCCGAACGCGGGATGCGCCCACGCCGACAAACATCTCTACGAAGTCAGAACCGGAAATACTAAAAAACGGTACGCCCGCCTCTCCGGCGACCGCCTTTGCAAGCAGCGTCTTACCGGTTCCCGGAGGTCCTACCAACAGGATACCCTTGGGAATCCTTGCCCCCAGGCGGATATATTTCCTCGGCGATTTTAAGAAATCCACAAGCTCTACGAGCTCTTCTTTTTCCTCCCGAAGCCCCGCCACATTTCCAAAATTCATTTTATTCTGACCGCTCGAGAGCTTCGCGCGGCTCTTGCCGAAATTCATCATCTTAACGCCGCCGCTGCCCGCCGCCGCCTGATTACTCATAATCGTAAATAAAATAAACATCGCTGCCAGCACGATCAAAAGCGGAAGCAAATTTAAAATCCAGCTCTCCTGGGGTACGTCCGCCGTATAATAATCCGTAAACTGTTTCTTTTCCAGCAGATTCTGTATCTCATTGACGTCGGACACATACAGTTTTTTATCGTTCCCGTCTGTCAGCTGAATGTTTAACGTACCGGTCGGTATTTCCCGGTTCTGCTCGATCTCTACAAATGCGATCTCTCCGTCTTCCAGCGCCTGTTCAAACGCAGCCATCGTATATGCGCCGGACGCGTCTTCTCTGGCGTCCAGCATCAGCCAGACGATCACCACCACGACAACCAGCAGCGCATAGAATCCGAATCCTCTATAACTACTTTGTTTATTTAACAACTGTAACTAACCTCCTTTTCGTCCATTCAGTCTAATTCGACCACGCCGATATACGACAGATTCCGGTATTTCTGCGCATAATCCAGCCCATATCCCACAACGAACTCATCCGGTATATTAAAACAGGTATAATCCACATGCACCTCTACCACGCGCCGTTCGGGTTTATCTAATAATGTGCACAGCTTCAAACTTTTGGGATTTCTGTTTCTCAGATATTCCAGCAGATAACTTAACGTCCTGCCAGAATCGATAATATCCTCCACCACCAGCACATTCTTTCCTTCAATCTCATCATCCAGGTCTTTCACGATTTTTACGATACCGCTGGATTTTGTAGCCGATCCGTAGCTGGAAACAGACATAAAATCCATAGAAACCGGTACGGTCAGCCGTTTTGCAAGTTCACAGGTAAAAAATATCCCGCCTTTTAACACGCAGATCAGATGTACCTGTTCCCCCTGGTAATCCTCGCTGACTTTTGCCGCAATCTCTGCAATCCGCTTATCTACTTCCTCCTCAGATAACAACACGCGAACTGTTTCACTCATTTTTCATCCTCCATATATCGTACTTCCAAAATCTTTTTCGTTTGTTCCGTAACTTTATAATATTCGCTGATACGCCATCCAAGCGCCCATAAGATATGAGACCCGTCCGCAAGAAGCCATATATTGCTCCGCATGGACCTGGGCACTTTCTCATTGATCCAATAGTCTTTAAGCTTTTGCCTGTGTCCCTTGGCATCCAGCACAAAATAATCGCCAGGCTCTCTGGTTCTAAAATAAAGCCTGTTTTTTATCTTATCATAATCAAACCATTTCGTATACAGATTTTGGGGAAATTTTACATTTTTTTCCGAATATCCAAAGATCCGGCAGACCATCTGTCCTTTCGGAAGGCGGATGATGCCCGGCAGTTCCCCGATCGGAAGCGGAATCGGCGCCTCATCTGTCTCCTCCTCGGTTTGGCTGCGGGAGAGGATCATCCCCTCGTACGTTTTTTCCGCGGTGATCTGATACGGCAGGGCAATCTTCCTGCCGGTCTGCCCCTTTGCCAGATGCAGCAGTGCGTTTACATGTTCCCTGGTAAAATCCTTTCTGCTCCCGGCAAGCTCTGCAGCCGCAGAAAGCATGACCCTGCCCCAAAAAACAGACGGATAGGAAAACAGTTGTTTTGTATCAATACAACTGCGGGTATCATCTGTTTTTATTCTGTGCTTTTCCAAAATCCTGCCGACTTCTCCGTCAAAATATGCGGAAATCTCCGCCGCTTCTTCGGATAATCGGTTGATATGGACGGTAAACTGCGTATTGATCCGTGCCAGCTCCGGCATTACCCTGTTGCGGATACGGTTTCTGCTGTAACGGATATCCGCATTGGTCGCATCGATCCGATAGGTTTGTCCTTCTCTGTTCAGAAAATCCTCAATTTCACATTTTGACACACACAAAAGCGGACGGATCACCGTTCCCCGCACAGGACGAATCCCAAAGAGCCCGTCGATCCCGCTTCCCCGGCAAAGATGAAACAACACGGTTTCGGCATTATCGTCCCCATGGTGCGCGACCGCCGTTTTTACGGTCCCGCCGCGCCGCTTGGCCTCATCCCAAAACCGCCGCTCTTCTTCTGCAAACGCTGCATAACGTACATTCCTCCCGGCTTCCTCCACCGAAACGCCCGTCTCTTTCGCAATCTTTTCTACCGGATACGACCGGCAGACAAACGGTATCTCATACCGCGCCGCCAGCTTTTGGACAAACTCTGCGTCCGCCCTGCTCTCTTTTCCGCGGATCCCATGCTCCACATGAATCGCCGATATCGTAACATCCATCCGGCGGCGCAGACGTTCCAGAACCAAAAACAGACAGACCGAATCCGCTCCGCCGGAAATCCCTATGCTGATATGGTCTCCCTTTTGTACCATCTGATGCTGCCGCATAAACGATGCAATCTTATTTATCATATGTCCACAACCTTGTCAATTTTCCCAGATCGCAGCCGCAAGGACCGTCATGTCGTCCTTTACTTCTCCGCCGGTATATGTCATAACCTGATCTAAAATTTTTTTTGCCATAAGTCCCGGATGATTCGTTTTGATTCCGGAAATAATTTCCTCCAGCGTCTCCTCCGGACTGTCGGTATGCAGATATTCTATCACACCGTCTGTAATCATGACAAGAAAATCTCCGTCCGAGAGCTGCTTTTTTGCATGCTCGATCTCTATTTCAAAACTGACGCCCACCGGAAGCGACGTAGAAAGCAGGCATTCCACGTTTCCGGATTTATGGCGTATAAACGTAGCGGACGCCCCGATCTTATAGAACGAAGTCTCGCCCGTATACAGATTGACAGCGGAAATATCCACCGTGGAATACTGGTCGTCCTCACCGTGAATGACCATTGCCGAATTCAGCATCTTAATTGCCGTATCCTTGGTAAATCCCGCCTCCACAAAACGCTCCAAAAGATCGATCACAAGCTCGCTTTCTTTACATGCCGAAACGCCGAAGCCCATGCCGTCGGAAAGGCTTAGTACAAGCTCTCCGTCCTCTTTTTCCAGAAAGGAAAAATTATCTCCCGAAACCGCCGCGCCGTCTTTGACCAGCCGCGCCACTCCCTGCACGGCATGATATGCCGGTTCTTCCTCATATATGATCTCCGATGTCTCTTTCCCCACAAACGTCCTTGTATCTTTGTGCGGCTTCATCGGCAGCTCCAGCGCCAGCGCAACCACTTTTGTCAGTTCCTTCATCGCCACGCAATTCCCCCATTTGGAACGAACCTGCAGCGCGGCCTGAATGTGCCCGTCATTTTTCCGGTACAAATGAACTTCTTCCGCTATGATCCCGCACTCCTTCGCCCGATAGCGGATTTCGGAAATCCTGCGCTTTTCTTCCGCATCCAAAAGCTTTACTTCGCTGGCGCAGTCTTCCATGATAAATGCCATCGCGTCCAGCTGCTGCGCTATCACCTCCCGGTTTTCCAAAAGGCGGTTATACCATGCTTTGTTCACACGTGTCTGCTCAAATGCCGCCGCCGCTTCCCGCTCGATATGCTCCGGATACCTGCAGTGCTTTGCAAGTTCGATACGCAGCGACTCGTCCGCTTCTCCGTTCTGCATCAGGCTTCCTACCAGCCGTCCCAACAGTCCGTACATCGTGTGATCCGACGGCGCCCAGCAAACGGCGCAGGTATCGCAGCCGCTGCAGATTCGCCCGGTAATTTCCTGCTGAATCCTGCCCGCATCCTCCGGCTGGATTTCACAGCGCTTACTCATCGATAAAAATGTTTTGGAAAGGCCTTCAAAACTTTTTGCATAATTTAACAGCCGCTGCTCCTGATAGCCCTCTCTGGCATTTCCCGGGTACTCTTTTAATTCTGCATCTTCCAAAAACAAATGTACGCCCCTCGCCGCCAAAATCACAAATCCGAAAATAAACACCCCTTCGCATACGGCAGCCGCCATCGTCACCTGGTTTTTAAAATCAAAAATTCCTCCGAATACGGAAAGCGCCAGAGTTCCGCCGGCTGCGGCAACAGCGGCAACTATCGTATAGCATCGTTTATCTACCCATTCGCAAAGCCGTACGGTAATCCCGATCAGCAGCAGCGACATCGCATACTTTGCGATCACCGTAATCGGAAGAAACGCCGTCATCCCTGCCAGCATTCCCGCCGAAATCAGCATCCTTCCCTGCTCCTGCAGATATACCGCTGCAAAAAATGCCGGAACAAAGGGATAGCATCCCATAATCGAAATTCTGCAGAACAGTGCTCCTGCAATGCTCAGCGCCAATTGTTTCCATCCTGTACGTTTCATACGTCTCTACCTCCTGCCCTTGTTTTTCATACTCGAAGGCATTATACGCACAGAACCGTAAAATCTTTGTCAAACGATTGGACCGCCTGCAAAAACTTTTCGTCAAAAAAGCCCTCGAATTGTAGATTCGAGGACTCTTACGCCGTTTAAGAGATTCGCATTATTTCTCTTTAAATATAATCTCATGGTCATATACCATACCCAATTTACTCTTTGCCGTATCTTCCACATACTCCTGACTGCCGATATATGCTTCATAATCGGAAAGCTGCTCCGACCGCTTTTTCTCTTCTTTCAGCTGTGTCGTAAGTTCCGTTTCTCTTGCCGTATACTCCCGGTCTTTCTGGTACAGCCGGATGATCTGCACGGACATAAATGCAAGCAAAAATATCACAATGCAGGCAATGCTTAACCTTCCTGTCTTTTTCTTTGTTCTGTTTCTGACCATATGCCCTACCCTCTTTACTCTATTGCTTCAAACGTTTTTAAAAAACGCTTCTGTCAGATTCGCTTTAATCCTATCTTAATGGCTTTCCGGATTTTTTTCAATTCTTTTCTGAAAAATAAACAAAGTTTTTTTAACGGCCTGCCGAAGAAGCGCAGCATTTTTTGGATGATCTTTAACCACGCCCGGATCACGCGCACAAATATCCGTATCACAAAAGGACTCACCAGGCTGTTTTCCAGAAGCATCCCAACGGCGACGCCGCCCAAGACAAACCAGCGCAACAGTCCGTCGTTCTCCTGGTATAACATAGCAAATATCCCTACGGCACAGAGCAGCCAATACAAGATATCTTCTACTGCCATAAGAATCGTCCCATGCTTTACGATATTCCGGAAAATACGGACAATATCGTAAAGCATCATCAAAGCGGCTCCAAAACAAAGCGACGCAAGCAAAAGGCTTCCCTCTCCGGCAATTGTTTCACTGACTGCGCCGTTCATTTAAACAGCCGCCCCAAAAAAGATTCCGCCTGCTTTCCGTAATCTTTGATCTCTGAATATGCCAGAGAATCTATTTTTCCCTCTATGTCAACCTCGCCTTTCTCCAGGCTCAAACGGTTTACATGCAGATCATTCCCTTTGATCAGCAGCATTCCCTCTTCCGTTTCCAGAAGGATTTCAGACACGTCAAAAGAAAGTACGTCGACCACGCCGCTGAAATTCCCGGTTTTGCGGCTGCCCAGAAGAACCTTATGCGCCTTTCTGTTACCTGTTTTTTCTTCCATACTTACCCCCTGTCCACAACCGTCCTGTGTTTGAAACGATCGTTTCTATCATTATATTAGAGTGTATGGAAATTTATGCGAAAAATTTGTCCAAACTATAAATAACGGAACATTTCTTTGGCGTCTTCTTTCTTGGTGGACTCCGCCAAAGACAAAACTTCCGCTTTTACGGTCTTTTGGCCAAATACGATTTCTATGATATCGCCCGTTTTGACATGTAAGGATGCTTTCGCCGGTTTTCCGTTTACCGAAACCCTCCCCGCGTCGCATGCCTCGTTTGCCACCGTCCTCCGTTTGATCAGACGGGATACTTTTAAAAATTTATCAAGCCTCATACGTTTCATCCTTTCCGTTTTCTCCCGGATCTGCCCGCCGCTGGCATATGCAGACGGTTCTCCCGCAAAAGATCCCGAAAGAAAAACACAGAGGGCTTACGCAAGCCCTCTGCAGCATATTGGTTTCTTCCAGAAATTATTCGTTGATCATATCTTTTAATGCTTTACCTGCCTTAAACTTAGGCGCTTTGGATGCCGGAATCTCCATCTCTGCCCCGGTCTGAGGATTTCTTCCGGTCCTTGCAGCCCGCTCGGAAACTTCAAATGTTCCAAATCCTACCAACTGAATCTTCTCGCCCTTCTTTAATTCTTCTGCAACTACATCAGTAAAAGCCTTTAATGCTGCTTCAGCGTCCTTTTTGGATAATTCAGTTTTGTCAGCGATCGCTGCGACTAATTCTGCTTTGTTCATTTAAAAATTCCTCCTGTGGATTTCATATATTAAGGTTTGTATCTGACCTATAAATCTATTTATACTTGTTTTACCTATATTTGTCAAGGAAAAGTCTTTGATTTTTCCCCATTCTAAGCATGAAATGTTATGGTCTGCCCCTGCGGGCATCCCGGTCACGGAAATTTAAATCAATTGTTCCACCAGCTTAAGCACGGCGTTCCCCAGGTCTTTGGATTTTGCATCCGCATCTTCCATTGACACCCCTTTTACGCCGATATAAAACTTAACCTTCGGCTCTGTACCGGAAGGACGGACGCATACCCATGCATCGTCGGTCAGCTCATAGTACAGTACGTTCGACTTCGGCAGACCCGTCGGTTTTACTTCTTTCGTTTTCGTATCCGTAACCGTATCTGCGGTATAGTCGCGGACCGCCGTCACTTCATAGCCGCCGATCGCCGCCGGAGGATCATTCCGCAGCGTTCCTAAAATCGTCTGAATCTTCTCTAAGCCTTCGATTCCCTTTAACGTAATGGATTCCACATGATCCTGATAATATCCGTACCGTTCATACAGGTCTAACATCGCGTCCCAAAGCGTCTTGCCCTGTGTCTTGTAGAATGCCGCAGCTTCACACAAAAACATTGTCGCCGCTACGGCGTCCTTGTCTCTGGCATATGTGCCCGGCAGGCAGCCGTAGCTTTCTTCCATGCCGAACAGGTACGTGCCTTTTCCGGTCTGTTCAAATTCCAGTATTTTCTGTCCGATAAATTTAAAGCCTGTCAGCACTTCGATCAGATCTACACCGTAATACGATGCGATCGCATCCGCCATATTGGTCGTAACGATAGAACGAATAAATGCGCCGTCTTCTTTCAGGCTTCCTTTTACCGCTTTTGTCTGCCCAATGATATAATCCCCGATCAAACAGCCGGACATATTGCCGGTCAACATATGGTATTCTCCTGTCTGCGCGTCTTTTACATATACGCCCAGACGGTCCGCATCCGGATCCGTGGCAAGTACAAGATCCGCATGTTCTTTTTCTGCAAGGGCAAGTGCAAGCTCATACGCGGCAGCGGCTTCCGGATTCGGATATCCTACCGTCGGGAAATCACCGTCCGGCAGTTCCTGCTCTTTTACGACAAACACATTTGCAAAGCCAAGCTCTTTTAAGATCGTACGCACCGGGATATTTCCGGTTCCGTGCAACGGCGTATAGACAATCTTTAACTCGTCTTTTACCGCGTCGATCGCATCCTGATGGATCACGAGCTTTTTGATTTCTTCCATATAGGAACGGTCGATCTCTTCTCCGATCGTAATATAAAGTCCGTCGCTTACCGCCTGCTCTTTGTTCATTGTAAGCATGGAATTGTAATCCGTAACCGCTTTTACCTGATCCATAATTCCGGTATCGTGCGGCGGCGTAATCTGCGCGCCGTCTTCCCAGTATACTTTATAGCCGTTATATTCGGGCGGGTTATGGCTGG
>OFGG01000182.1_pt1 | contig 57112 bp, 44 predicted proteins | sample 1521701 | NCBI WGS metagenome assembly OFGG01 (sample SAMEA3504081, study PRJEB24116) | mouse gut metagenome | biome: mouse gut; feature: mouse-associated habitat; material: faeces | place: Denmark | collected 2011
GGAGCTGCGCACTAATTATTTAGTGCGACAGCCCCCTTTTTATTTCTTATTGTCAATCGTCTGCGCTTCTGCGCTCCGATGGCTCATCATATTATCGTAATATTGTTTCACGACTTTCTGACTGTTGCGAACGCCGCGCACCTGACTGCGTACAGTTGAAAATTTTTTGACAGCGCTTTCATGGTTTCTGGCTTCTTGAGCCTGAATTTCAGTAGTCCGCGTCATAATATCCCGAATCAGCCCCTGAATCTGCGTAATCTCATCTGCATATTGCTGCCGGTTCGTATTCAACGCATCACGCACACGCCCAAACAACTCCTCAAATCCATCGTCCAGAAAATTCAACTGTTCTATCAGTTCACCTTTAAATTTCATGTTCTGCTCAAAATCTTCCGGCGAAAGATTCGGATCCTGCAATAGAAATTTCTGCTGTCGGTTTAATTCGATGATCCGATCTAAAATATCTTTCTTTTTTTCAAGGCTTTCAGCCATAATCCGTATATAATCCGCTTCCATTCCATTCTCCTGTCTATAACGCCAAAACTGCGTCTATTTCATTAGGATACATGCTTGCGTCCGTCTACATTTGCTTTCTGCATAATTTCTTTCCATGTATCACGCATTGTACGGAGATGCCCTAGAATTTCTTCTAAGATTTCTTTGTCTTTTTTTAAATTCGCTTCTAAAAGCCTCTCTTGCAAATAGCGGTAGACATTATCGAAATCTTTCGCAACCGGATATTTGTGATCCAACGTAGATTGAAACTCAGTAATAATATTTTCCACTTTTACAATATTGTTATGCGCTTTTTCTATATCCCTTTTCTCAATAGCAGCAATCGCAATGTTGCAGAATTTAATCGCGCCTTCGTATAGCATTAAAGTCAATTCCGCCGGTGAAGCTGTCATAATCCTGTTATTCGCATATGCTGTATATCCATGGGTATTTGTCATCATTTAACCTCCCTGTCCAATGACATCATTCTGTTATGCAAACAGATTCGCCAATGAAGACTGCTGGCTCTGTAATTTTGCCAACGCAGATTCCATTGCGGCAAACTTTTTGTAGTAAGATTCTTCAATATCTTTTAATTTTTCTTCCCATTTGCTGATTGTCTTTGTATAATCGCTATATTCCCTAGCCATTTCTTTGTCGTTGTATACAACGCCGAAACTGCTCAATGTGGAAGAACTCATCTTTGTACCGATTGCATCGTATAAGCCCGTCGCAAGCTGCATCATAAAATCTGCTACGGAATCCGGATCGTCCTGCAATGCCGCCAAAAGCTTATCTTCCTTGCCTGACACTTCCGCATCCTCAGAATCTCCGTCAATATGGAACGCATTTTCTTGATTTTTCGTTGCATTTAAGATTCCTATTGTAGAAATCCCAAAACTGGAAAGTGAATAATTCTTGCCATTTACCGTATAAGTCTTAAACATGGCATTCTTCATTACGCTCATCATCTGATTTACGCTTTCATCTCTCCTAAGAATGGAACCTTTAATCTTTTTCTCCCATTCCTCGATTTCTTTATCCGTCATTGCTTCTTTTTCATCTTTTGTCAGCGGTTCATAGCCTTTTGCTGAATCTGCATTAAACAATGACGTCATTTCATTGATTATTTCATTGTATTCTTTTATGAAGCCCTTAATTTTATCATACATTCCCTGTGAATCATTCGTCACGCCGATGGAAATGGTTTCTCCCGGCTCCGTCACATTCATTGCGTTAATCGTCAGCCCATTAACTGTGATTTCATTGCCGGTTCCGGTAAATACTGCTCCATTTAACTCAATTTCCGTATCTGATCCATAGATACGTTTTGCGCCAGCATTTGGATCTAATTTTGTAGTCCCGTCTAAAATGCTTGCAGCGTTATATACTTTCGTAGTGAAAACTGCGGCGCTGCTGGAATCTTCCATCAGAAGCTTGTTCTGATTAATCACTGCCTGCGCTGTATTCAGTTCTGTTCCTTTTGTGGCAATGTAAGTGTCCAATGTCCCATTTGCGTATTCCACAGCTATATCATTCAAATCATAATCTGCCTGCATACTGGAATACTGATCTAACGTAGCATGAGCGGCTGCATATTCTGCGCCTGTTACGCCTGCCGCCGTCTCTAAAGCGGAAAGCCTGCTGCTGCCGGAAACCGCCCCACCTGCCGCATCTAATTCAGCCTGCGTAACTGTAACCGCTGTGCCATCGGCCGCTTTCTTTACATATGTGCCGTCTGATTGCTTTTCATAAACAGTATTATCTGCGCCAACATAAACATTGCTCAGATCGCCTTTTCCACCCAGTTCTTTTAAGAGCTCTTTATCAGCCGCCGACATTGACGTCTTATCCACATCTTGAACAGTCCGATATGCTTTCGCATAACTAATCTGCACATTTGCCTTCGTAACTGCCGCTGAACTGCTGGAAAGCAGCGCTTTTATGTCTTCAATATTTTTCTGCGTCTCTGCCGGGCTGTACTGTCCGTTAGTAATTGCTTTTCCATTTGCATCGAACTTAATCTCGCCCGTCGCGGGATCAATCTCAAAATAACTTCCTCCGGCAGTGTTTTTCGCATACTTTGCATATTCTTTATAAATATTCATTTCTGCCTGACTGTCAACGCTTAACCCTAATTTTGATAAAGCGTTATTGCCGTTTAAGTTCGTGCCAGTCAATGTAAAGTCATTTTCTTTGCCGGATTTCTTTGCGCTGATAAAAATTCTATGATTTGCAGAGTCAAAACTTGCATTTACTCCGGCATCGTTTAAAGATTTAATAAAATCAGAAACTTTTGTCTGGCCGGTTATAGCAATATCTGTCGTCTTGCCGCCGCTTGTCACGCTGATTCTGCCGTCAGTGCCCGTATAGCCTAACTCTGCCATGGAACTGTTTTCATTAATATTATTGTTCAGTTTTGCGCCAGTCAGATAACCGGATTTCGCCACACTGTTAATTTTTAACGAATATGTGCCTGTAGCGACTGTGCTTTTTACTGAAACGGATGCTTTATTTGAATTAGAAACTGTCGCTTTTTTCGAGTTATACGCAGATGAATATTTCAAGCTTCTGATATTGCCATAAAACTTATTGATTTTTGTATTCAGATCTTTCCACGCATCTTGTTTCCATGAAAGCTTTGTCTGCGCTTTTGTGTATTTCTCAGATTTCTTGCGGTATGCGGATACAAGTTCCTGAACTAACGCTTCTGTATCTAATCCTGAATTCATTCCTGTGATTCTAATTGGCATTTTTTTCTCCTCCTAACCTTTTTCGTCTACCATCAGCCCTGCCATTTCCCATACCTTCGCTATCATGTCAAGCGTTTTCTCAGGCGGGTATTCTTTAAGGACTTTTTTGGTGTCTTTGTCAATAATTTTGATTGTTACACGATGGGTTGCGTCATGGATTCCGAAAGCAATCTCAGAATTATGCACGTTCTTGTTTAGCTCCTCTAAAGCTTTTTTCAAGCTCTCCGTCCCTGCCTGCGGAAGCATATTTTCTTCTTGAATCCGTATTGGGGAACCCTCGTCTTTTTGCGCCGCAGCGTTTGTGTCCGCTACACGCTTTTCACTTTTCGCCATAGCTGCAGTATTGCTTTTTTCCGCAATTTCCACTTTCTTCTGCGGCGCTTTCGGTCCCGGCTTTCCTCCCTGATTTGCCACGGCCGTAATTAATGCTGCTTCTATTGCCATTGCAACCACCTCCGTATGGTTTTAAATTGTTTATTGTATACTATATCGGTACATTTCCAATAAATTATTAGAATAATTTTTTCAATGCCGCCATTCCATCTGTATTTGTCGACTGCTTATTTTCGTTTTGTATCTGCAAATATACCTCTTTGCGGTAAATCGGGACTTCCTTTGGCGCAGAAATGCCGATTTTAACCTGATCTCCGCGAATCTCTAATATGTCAATCTCTACGTTATTGTTGATAATCAGCGCTTCGCCTTTCCGCCTTGTCAATGCGAGCATTTCTATTCCCCTTCCTTTTTCAGCTTGTCATAAATCTGATATTTTACGGGATAATCCTCCTCTACAATCAACTGCACTGCCTGATTATTATCCGTATTGATAATAATCGGCGCTTTTAAATTGATGGAAATTTTCTTTATGTCAGTGGGTACTGTTACAGTCGTAAGCACAAATGAATTTTCGCCGGTCAGCCCGCCCAGTGAATTGCAAAGCTCGTCACTAATTGTCGGCGCATAATCTTCCACAAACAGAAAAGGATCTACGACTGGCATGGCAAACACCGGATCGTCCATAGACTGAAACCATTTAATGGCCGTTTCCTCCCCTTTGTCTGAATCAAAAATCAACGCAAAATTCTTTATGTCAGGAAATCCGATAATGCCTTGTTCTAATGTGATTATTTTGGAATCCTCTATCTCAATTTTCCCAAACATTCTTGTATCCGCTTTCATTTTGTACCCTCATTTCTTATATTAAATATAATCCAATAATGTCTGCTTCTCAATTTTCGACGCCGCCATAAGCGATGCTTGGTACGCGTTATATGCCGCAGTGTAATTTATAATAATATTGGAAATTTCCTCATCTTCATTTGTGGATTTTAAGTCTTCTACGGTAAGCTGCTGGTTGCCAATTCTCGTTTCCGTCATTGTAAGCTGTTCGCCCCTTGCGCCAACTTCCGTTATCGCTCTATTAAGCGTATCCATATACTTGTCAAATTTACCGATTCCGGCGCTGTAAAGCTCGGTCAGGCGGTGATCCGCATAATCCGCTTCTTTCTGCGCCGCATCTATCCATTGTTGGATTTCTTCCTGACAATCAACATACTGCGCTTCGTTTTTCATCTCTTTTAATTTGTCTACTTTTTCATGCGCATCAATCGCATTTTGCACAGCGTCTATCAGCTCTGTCACGTCCTGATAAATATTCATGTCAAACAATTCATCTGCGTGCATATTGACTTTTAACGTCTGGTTTACTGCGATAGTGTAATTAATGTCTTCGTAAACCTTCGAGCCGTCTTCCCTATACTTGGTGTAGACAATCGGTTTCGGGTTGCTTGCCGTAACGTCCGTACAATTATAATAATATTCCGGACGCAGCTCTCCTTTTTCAAACCCTGTCTTTTTATAGTTTATTTCAAAGGAAGCTTTGTTCGTCTTTAATCCGTTGCTTAATTCCTTGCCCAGCACGACGTCTCCCGTATTTTTCACGATAATAATGTCATTATCGCCAATCGTTTTCCGGTTCAACGCATCTTCCCAATCTTCTTCCGAATCATATACGGTAACGTTTGGCGCATTCGCTACAGGATTTCCATTTTCATCTACTGCATCGTAGCCGCCGGCATTGTTTTTGGTAAACGTCACTGTTCCGGCGTCTGTTTTATAGCTGAAGCTTTCCATATCCTCTATCTTGTCATACGCTAAGCGGATACGCTCATGGCTGTCCTTGGCAATGTCGCCGATATTTGCCGTATTCTGGACTTCCGTCACGGTTTTCGGCATATCAATATTGCCGCTGTAATAGGTGTATTCATTAATGTCTTTATATGTAAATTTCTGCGTAATCTCATATGAAGTTTCTTTCTCATCTTCCATAAAGGCAAGCTGGGAATTGGTTTTATATCCGGTAAAGATATTCCGTCCCGTATTGTCGGAATTTCCTTCACTATAGAGCTGTTTTTGCAACGCTGTCAGGCTCTTTAATATCGTATCCCTGTCTTCCGGCGTTAAGTAGGAGTTTGTTCCTGTATTGCACTGGGTTTTGACGTCCGTCAAAATTTTATTCATATTTGTCAATGCCGTTTCCGTCGTCTCAAGCCACGTCCACGCATCCGGAATGTTTTTCTTGCAATACTGATTAATCTGGCTCAAAGAAGAACGAAGCCGCAAAGACCGGATTGCAATAACTGGATCGTCCGAAGGACGGGATATTTTCTTTTGCGATGACATCTGCGTATTGGTGAACATAAAATTTATTTTATTGTTGTTGATATTCATCGATGTATTATTAATCATCATGTTATTGGTGATTCTCATATTATTCCCTCCTGTAAATACATTGCAGTCTCTTTCAAAGACTATACTCCAGTCTCATTAATCAATTTATTGTACAATTCCGACATACACTGGATCATTCGTGAAGCCAGATTATAAGCATTCTGGAATTTTACAATGTCTAACGCTTCTTCATCTTCGTCTACGCCGGAAACGGAAAGCCGCTGATTTGTAATTGAAGCGGCTATATCCGTAAAGTTTTCCTGAAACAGCTCTGATCTCTTTGTATCAATCGAAATATCAGAATAAATACAATGCAGGAAATCTTTTGCGCTTCCGCCACGGAACATTTTGACCTTCTCTTGAAGATCCTGCATCGCTTTTACAATATCGCTTCTGTCTATTTTCCCGTCAGAAAGATCCGATGCCGTAGCGAAAATCGAAGAATCCCGGACGCTTGCGTCCGCTACATTGAAATTTGCCGCCGTCAAAAGATAATAACTGTTTGACGTCGATGTGATTACGGATTTAGCGCCATCTGTCAGGCCGTCTGTATTTACGCTTTGATCTGCAAAATCCATTTCTTTACCGTCATAGTTTGTCGCAATAAAGAACGCCCCCATTGGGTTGTTGTTTAAATCCACGCCGCTCTGCTGGTAAGCATTGAACCGCTCAGAAAAAGAACGGATAAATTCATTCATCTGGCTCATATAGTAAGGAATCCCCATCGCGTCTATCGTATCCCCTATTCTTACAGATGCGCCTTGGATTGCATTCATCGTATCTACGTCAATGCTGTCTTCCAAATCAAACGTATATGAAATGATCTTTCCATTTTCGTCTAATTCCGCCTTAAATCCGGTATAATGATAATCTTTATTCTTTATCGTGATAATTCCTTCCGCCGCCATTGACATCGACTCTATGGTCTTCATCGTGGAAGGTTCCACTACTATGCTCTTTGGCGTTACTGTTTTAATATTGCCTTGGAAGTTTTCATTGTTATTTCCGTCCCTGATTTCAAGAAGGGCTTTTAACGTGCCTTCCATGGATTTCGAACTGATCTTAAAATCCATTCCGGTGTCCTGCCAGACAACATCATACAAACCTTCGACGTCGGACTGGTTCACTTTATTCTCTCTTGGAACACATTTTAAAGAACGGTATTCATATGTGCTGACAATCGTCTGTCCGTCCACTTTTACGACATAATTGGTTCCGCCTACATACATACCCGGAAAATTGCTGTTTTCCACCGGAGTTTCTTCTACGGAAATTGGGACAATTTCAGATAATCCGTCCAACACCAGCGCTCTTTGATCCCTCAGCTCATTTGCCGTGCCGCCCTGCATCTCTATCTCGTTAATCTGCTTCGTCAGCGCCGCAATTTTCGCCGCGCCGGAATTAATATTTTCCACAAAGACTTTAATCTGATCGTTACAGTCTTTCTGGATATCCGCAAGCCCGCTTGCCACATTATGGAAATAAGTCGTAAACACCTGCGCTTCGCTAATGAAATTCTTACGCCTGTTTTCATTCCCTGCATCCGACACCAGCGCATTCATCTGATTGAACATATTGGCAAATATCGTGGAAAATCCCGGCTGCGCCGCGCCCTCGTCTACGAAATAATTTTCAATCTGCTGCAAATGGGTCAACTTCTGGTTATAATGGCCGACATACGCCTGATTTTCCCAATATTTTGTATCATAGTATGTATTCCTTACAGACTTAATGGAAGTCGTCTTTACGCCGCTGCCGGCGCATCCAAACTTCTGGTAAACCCTAAGGGCGTCGGAAGCCTCACGGTACGCCACTTGCTTGCTGTACCCCTTCGTCTGTACGTTTGATATATTATTCGCTGTCGTATTTGTCGCTATCTGAAATGCGTTCATTGCAGAAGACGCAATATTTAACCCAAAAAATGTAGATGGCATATCAAATCACCTCTTTCTAATTTATCAGCCCATCTGGTTAATGATGGTCTCAATCATTTCGCTTACCACATTCATAAAACGGCTGGACGCGTTATATGCGCTTTGGAATTTGACCATATTCGTCAATTCTTCGTCCGCCGAAACGCCAATTACCTGCTGTCTTCCGTTATCCGTTTCCAATTTCGTCCCCTGAAGGCCGTCCGCGGTTGACTGAAACACATCGCCCAGCAACGCAAGCTCGCTCGTCATCTTCGCATAGTATTCACCGAATGTACATGGCGTAGTGTCATGCGGGCTTAAGTATAAATCTTCATTTTCCCAAAGATCCCGAATCGCTTCTGCCATCTCATACGCTACTGGAAGTTCGCCCGGCTTGCCGTTTTGCTTAAACGCCGGAAGAAGCGATTCGCTTTCTAACAATTTCGGATTAATCTGAACGCCTTTTGACGTATACTGCAAAGCTGTATCCGACGGATCTTCCTCATTAAATACATAATACGTTTTCCCGTCATTTCCCGTTACAGTCGTATATCGGGAACATCCGGTGCGCACGAACAATTCCTGAGGAGGCAGGGCTTCATCTGCGCCCACACAGCAATTCTCTACATCAAGGATTTTCGTCCCCGCCGGGTAATTTACGGTATTGCCATTTTCATCTATTCCTGAAATCGCCGTCTTTGAACTGATATTTGGAGCAAATAAGTCGTTTACCCTTGTCACAACCGCATGCACCAGCAAGTCAAATTCAGCTTCTATATTCATCATAACGGAATTTCCAAGCGTATCGTCATAGTCCTTCATGGAAATCCCCTCAACATCAAGATAATTTGTATATTTATCCCCTCTCGCCAAATAGAGGGCTTTTAACTGGCCAATGTCATTTTTCTTGGCAGTGGAAATGCTTTCTCCCTGATCGTACACTTTATAATACTGGCCTTTTGACGTATTGGAAAGATGGTTCCAATACGGCGTAACAAAACCTGTCACCTTATCCACCTGTTTCGCAATTTCATAGACATGATGTTCGTCTACAAAAGAAACATGCTCAAAATTGACTTTTACAACTCCATTTGGCAATTCCTTATATGTCACCGCCCCGTATTCCGCGAGCCTGTCAATCGCTAAATCCCTTGCATCACGGAGATTCATCGCCGTTTCCACGCCGCCGGCTTCCACTTTCATAATGTCAATATTTAACTGTTTAATCGTTGCGCCTAATTCGTTTATGTCATCTATCGCATCTGAAATCTGCTCATTCAAATTATGCTGGTATTTTTGCAGCCCCTTATAAACCTCCTGCGATCTGCTGATGAAAAGATTCGCTTTTTCAATCACAAGATTTTGGTTGAGCCGATCTGACGGATCTTTAGCAAATTCCTGAAACGCAACCCAAAGGCCATCATTTCCCGTCAAAACGTCCTGAAACGCCGTCCCCTCTAATTCCCCAAAAAATGTCTCCACTTCCGATATTGTCTCATAAGTGGAAGAATAAAACCCATACCGCCCTGCATGGGTACGGTAGACTTTATCTAAAAAGATTTCCCTTGCATGTATGACGTCGCCAATCCCGACGCCAAGTCCCGACTGCTGCGGCCCTACGGCTGTTGTCGGGTCTAAATTCATATAATGCCTGTCTTCCTGTAACACACGTTGGCGCACATAGCCTTTTGTGTCTACATTCGCAAGGTTGTTTGCTGTCGTATTCAAGGCATTCTGGCTTGTCTTAAGCCCCGATACCCCGATAAATAAACTTCCCATTGAATTGGCCATAATTCTTCCTCCTCATCCTGCCATTCTTACTGTTTCGCGTCAAACCCGCTGCTTCCGAGCAAATCACCTGTATTATAGGCATTCTTGTCATAATTCGCCGTTTCAGGCGCCTGACGCATACTCTTAAACAAGGTGAGATCGAATTCTACCATTTCTAGCGCTTGCTGTAGAAGGACTTCATTCCGCTTATTCCATTCCTGCATCTCTTTTCCGGTTGTCAGGATTTTCGCGCGTATCTTCGATAAACGCTCCTGTTCCTGCGGCTGCTGCCCCAGATAACCAATGAGCCTTGTAATGGTCATCTCCTCAAAATTCTTCCCAAGTACGTCTGACATATCTTTTAATACGGCGTCTCGTTTGATATCCAGATTCCGAAGCGCGCTTGAAATCTCCTGCTCCTGTTCCGTAATATGCTCTAATGTCTGAACATCTCCGTTGATAATTACCTGTTTCTTGTCTTTTGACAATTCCACAAGCTGCTCATACCAATTATTTTCCTGCTCTAGGACTTCTACAAGATTATCCATTAAACTAGCCACTGGCGTTCCTCATTTCTACATACTTATTTCTGCAGAGCATTGTATCTCTCTAACAGTTTGCTGGCAAAATCCCCAGAATCAACTTTATAATTCCCTGACTCCACTCTTGTTTTCAAGCTGGCGACTTTATCTTCCCTGATATCTGAAGTTTCCGCTACTGCCTTTTTTGCAATTTGATAATCGTAGCCTGCCTGTGATATTGTCAGCTCATCCCGTCCCGCGGCAGCGCCGTATGGCTGCTGTGTTTTTCCTGACTTGCTCCCTTTATATAATTGAGCTACCTGATTATATGTTTCTATACGCATGACAGCATCCCCTTTCTTCCTTGAAAATTATAGTAAGTATTTACTATATTCATCGCTCCTAAACTATTTATCGGTTGTTTTTGGAAATTCATTAGCCTATTCTTGAATTTTGAAGCGCTTTATATGACCAGAAAACGGGAGGGTTCCAAATGGAGCCCTCCCGTCAAAAACACTGTCCTACGACAGCTAACTGATTTTTGCTTTTTTGCTGATGCCTGCTTTTTTCAGTCTCGTCTTCATCTTACTTTTGTCTTTCTTACTCATTTTCTTCGCAAGTTTCACTACCACTTTTGCATTTGTTCCTTTAAACGCGCCTGACTTAAAGGCCGGCGCTTTCTTGCCTTTGAAAGTGATTTTTTTCAATTTCTTACAACCGTTAAAGCACTGTTTGTCAAATGTCTTTACCTCTCCGTTTACCGTCAATTTCGTAACCGCCGCACAGCCCTTAAATGCCTGCGCTCCGATTTTTTTAACATTTTTGCCGATTGTCACTTGTGTAATTTTCTTAAATTTGGAAAATCCTTTTGCCTTGATTTCCGTAACGGCGCACTCAGTTCCCTGTATCGTAATTGTATCCGGAATAACAACTTTCTTTAAGGAGCTTTTTTTTGAAACTTCGCCATAAGCGGCCGCCGTTTTATTTGTTTCATCTGTTACTGCATAGCAAATTCCGTCCTTTACAACAGATGCGTTTAACAGGCTCTCCTTCAATTTTCCAAGGGCTGTATTTAACGCCTTTGCCAGATTATTTAAGTTCGCCGCTGCGCTGTTTCCGGCTATTGCATTACTCTGTTTATTTGCTGCAGCATATGCTCTGGCAAATGCATCCCATGTCTCTTTCGTATAGTTCTTCTGGCCTGCGGCGTATTTTGTTTTTGCATTTTTTAACGCCAGATTCAATGCGTTCTTTGCTTTTTCCCATGTGGTATCCGTCACAAGCTTTTTCTGCCCAAATGCTTTCTGTAATTGAATCACTTTTTCTAAGTCAGCCTTCGCGCCCTTATTTATTTCACTCACTAAAGCGTCATACGCCGCCTTATACGCATTCCAGCTTACAGCCGTATACTTTGTATTCTTCTTATTAATCGCGCTTTTTGCTCGATTCACCACACCGTTTGCATCATTGATAATTTGTTTTCTGTCAAGAAGTTTTAAGTCTTCTCTGGCTTTCTCCAAATTATCCGCTAACTGCTTCAATTCTTCTGGCGTAATGCCTTCTTTCGGATTCTGCGCCGCTTGATAAGCCGTTACAAATGCGTTCCATGTCGCGCTTGAATAATCTCCTTTTCCTTTCTCATGTGTTCCGCTTGCCTCTGAAATTGCTTCAGCCACTGCCGCCTCCGCTTCTTCCTGCGTAAGTTCCCCGCCTGAGATCTTTTCCCAAACTGCATAATACGTTGTGTCTTCATTAATTGTCTGAGGCCATTCGTCATCTGCAATGACTGCGCCGGACTCTGTCTTGCTCCATCCTTTAAATGTATAGCCTGCCCGCTCCGGCGCTCCCGACGGTTTCGCTACTGTCCCGCCTTCTTCCACCGACACATTCTCCGGCATATTTGTCACGCCGCTTCCATTCGCCTCAAACTTCACGAAGCAATATCCTTCTTTTAATTTCGTCACTTCAATTTCCACTGTTTGAGTTTTTATTCTCTTGCCTTCTGCGCCGCTTGCAATTTCGGCTGTCACTTTAATCGTTACTTTACCTTCCCTGCTTGCGGTCACAAGCCCGTCATCACTTACTTCGGCTCCCGTATCGCCTGAATCAGTAATCTCAAACGAATATGTAATCTCATTTCCAGTCGGGTGATTTGCCACATGGCAAACGTCTTTTTTAAAAACCGCTACCGGATTAAGCCGGAAATTAGCGTCTTGCGCCGCAGCAGGAATCAGGATAGATCCGCCTTCCACTGTCAACGACTCAATTTCACAGGCGCACTCATTCACTTCTTCTTCCCAAATCGCATAAAACGTTGTATTAGAATCGATTGTCTGAGGCCATTCTGTAATGACAGCTCCAGATGCCGTCTTGCTCCAGCCTTTAAACGTATAGCCTGCCCGTACCGGGATTTTCGACGGTTTCTGGAATGCCGCCCCGGTTTCCACCGTTTCTTCCTCTGGCAGATTTGTCACGCCTGTTCCGTTCGCTTCAAAGGTGATTGTAACCGTATCCGGTTCTTCCGGCTCTGTTTTCGTCACTTCAATTTCCACATCTTCGGATTTTGATTTCTTTCCATCGGCTCCAGTTGCGATTTGGGCCGTCACTGTAATCACAGCCGTTCCCTTCGCTTTTACCGTCACTACGCCATCCGCATCTACTTCCGCCCCTGTGCCGTCTGCGTTTTTCACTGTGTAAGAGTAAGTAATGCGATTGCCCGCCGGATGATTTGGAACCTTACATCCTGCTTTCAGCGCCGCTTCAGGAGAAAGCGGAAATGTTTTGCTTGATTCATCTGCCGCAATGTTGACAGAACCGCCCTCAACCGTCAATGTTTCAATCTCGCAAATGCAAGTGACCTCCCAAATTGCATATACAGTGAGATCTGTATTATGGATTGTCGGACCTTCCGTCAGAATTTCCCCATCTGGCTCTAAACTCCATCCACTAAAAATATAACCTGTTCTTTGCGGAGATCCAGTCGGTAAAGTGACTTGCTCGCCTTTTCTGCCCGTCTTATTTTCCGGCATCCCTGTCACGCTGTCACTTCCGGCATTTTTATCAAACCGCACAGTAAATATCTTTACTTCAGACATCGCCCGCTCTAATCTTCTTAATGCGACATCAATCTCAGATTGCGTCGGCCTGCCAGCCACAACCGTCTGAGCGGCAGTCTTTGCCGCTTCAAATTCAGCTATCGCTTCCGCAGATGACCCATTCGTATTGATGCTGCCTGCTTCGGTAAGCAGCGCCTGCAAATCCGAAAGGTCTCCTGGCGCTTCCAAATTCTTCAGCGCCAAAGCCAACTCAAATAACGCCGCATCTATTTCATCTACCGTTGCCGCTGTATTATTTACTACTGTTTGCGCCGCCGTTTTTGCCGCGTTTAATGCCTCTACAGAGCTCTGTGCATAGTTATTTTCCTCGATCCCGTCCGCTTCCGCAATTTTTTTCGTAAGGTCTTCTTTCATCAACCCTTTTTTTGCTGTATTTAAACCATCTAACGCTTCGTCCAGTTCTGACTGTAAAACATCGTTTCTGTAAGCCAATACTTCCTGCGCTTTTGCTAACGCTGTTTCAAATGCTGCGGCTATGTCTTGCCCATATCCTGTCAAATCACTGTACTGTGTCTGAAGTTCACTAACCAAACCCAGCAATTCCGTCCTATCTGGTTCTTCGCCCTTAACGGCAACTAATACCTCACATGTATCCGATTTAGCATTGTCACTTGCTGCCCTAACCGTAATTGTCGTTTTCCCTGCGGCAACAGCCGTTATCGTTCCGTCCGTTACAGTCGCAATGGATGGATCGCCGCTTTCCCATGTCAGGCTTTTATTTGTCCCAAAATACGGCTGAATCGCCGCATCAAGCGTTGCCGAATCCTCTACCTTTAAAAGGATTCTCTTTCTTTCTAACGTAACGCTTGTAACCGGAGTCTCTGTTGGCGGGTTCACCGTTACAGTGACTGTCTGCGTAATTTCCGGTTTGTTAGCTGAAGCAATCGTAATTGTGGCTGTTCCTGATTTATATGCGCTTGCCATCACAACGCCCTTCGGAGAAACTGTTGCAATATTCACATCCGAACTTGCATAAGTTAATTTCTTATCCGTTGCATTCTCCGGCTGATAAGTGATTGTCAGACTTTCACTTTCTCCCTGATTTAACGTAAGGGGAGAATCTACACTTATTCCGGTCAATGGCGTGCAATTCGGATTCTTTTTGTATACATTAAACTCTGCCGCGTGGATAAATTTCCTATTGCTGTTTCCTCCCGGAGCATTGTCTACTGCAATCGCCTTAATTTGAATCCTGCGCGCTGACACCGTCGAATCAAATATCGCTGATTTCGCAGTCCGGTTTGTTGCGCAATCCGTCCATGCACCACTTGCGCATTCCGTAAAAGCTCCATCTGTAGTTGCAGAATAAAATATTTTATATTGAGTGATAAATCCATTTGCATTCTCATTGTTACGTGGAACATACTCAAGCTTATCAACTTGAACTGTCTTACCGAAGTCAATCGTAAAGTCATTGTTCACTCCATTTTCGCCAAATGACGGTTCATTCACTCCACTATAATTGCTATGCCACCATGTATTCAAGTTCCCATCTATCGCGCTGCTTGCCGGTCCGTCAGTCCCGCTATTCTGTTGACTTCCAGCAGCAGCAGTCCATGATGTTTTGGGGGCGTCAATCGGCAAATACTCATCCGTTGTGTTTACTGGAGGCTCCGGTTCTTCTTCTTCATACTGGGCTGTCAACTTAATGTCCTTATAAGGAACCACATAAGCCGCTCCGGCATTATAAACTCCACTGCCATCACTCCAGCCTGTAAAACCACCCACGTTACAAACCGGAAGCGTAACCGAACCCCTGAACTTTCCTTTTTTTGAAGCGGGAGCTTCCCCCTCTTTGCCGCCTAAACTGAAAGAAACCGTAATATCTGGATCTTTTTCTTTATAAACGAAAAATGCATCAAACTCTATCTTCTTATTTGTATTTCCTTCCGTCACCAATTTAATCGTATGCTTCCCGTCTGGCAAATCATAATTCGAGAAAACCGCGTTGCGGTATTCGCCGCTTCCGGCGCAATTTGCAGTCCCCGCATCTGCGCCATCTATGAGCACTTTCCAGCTTGCAGCATACTTTCCACTGTTTTTTCTGGCTATAATTTCAATTCCCGTTCCTTCAAACGGTAACTCTACGCTCTCCTCTCCGTTCGTTGTTTCTATGAAATGGATTCCTCCGCCATAATGACCTGAATCTGACCATGTGCCCCACCCATCAGAATATTTAATTCTTGCATCTCCATCGTCCACCAATTCAATCAAAGGCTCCGGCTCTGGAGCCCGAAACCGATTCGAACGCCTTCCCTCTTTGCCGTCTTTCACTGCGGCAACAGAATATTCCACTGCATACACATCTTCATACTTTTTCGTATCTGTATACGAAGCCGCCGACACTGCGCCGATTTTTGTTTCAATCGCCCTGACCTTACTATACACATTATAAGAAGTTGCTCCTTCTACGGCGTCCCATGTAAGCGTTACGCCCGTCTCAGCCGCCACTGCCTTACAGTTTTCCGGAGCCGCCGACATGTTCTGAATCGTATATGCCTCTCCTTTTGTTATATCAAATGTAATTCTGTTTTCTTTTCCAGATACCACATTAGAGACAACCACATTGCCTGAAGAATCTTTAATTACCGCTGTAGCAATGCCCGGATACTGTACCGCGCATTCCCCGCCATTCTTCGACAAGATCCGAATTTCATCTGCCGTCCCATTCGTCCAATCGATGCCAATTTCAAAATTCCCCCTTGCCAAGATTCCATTTACAGAACCGTTCTCCCATACCTCCGGAAGCGCCGGTAAAACATTAATATATCCCATATTGCTCTGCATCAGCATTTCATTGACGCCTGAAGTGTAACCAAAGTTCCCGTCAATCTGGAATGGCGGATGGGCGTCCCAGAGATTTGGGTATATCCCGCCTTTAAACAAATTCTGAATCAAACGGTACGCCGTATTGCCGTTTCCCGTTCTTGCCCATGCGTTAATGCGCTGACCCATTCCCCAGCCTGTGCTGGTATATCCGCGATCCTCTAAAGACACGACTGCCGCATTCAACAGATCTGTATCTTCTACCGAAATCAAATCTCCCGGGAACAGCCCTAACATATGGGACATATGGCGGTGGCCTCTCTCAAATGAGCTGATATTCTCACCCGATTCCGTCTTGCCGTATTCCCCTTCAATGTACCATTCTTTAATCTGCCCGCTGTCCCCAATTTCAACAGGCGCAAGCCTCTCTCTTGTCTTTTCCCAACGCGTTACAAGATCTGAATCAACGCCCAACAATTTTGCAGCCGTAATCGTATCGTCATATAACTGCCATGCCAGACTGTTTTCATATGTATTGCCCATCGTATACGGACCATGCTCTGAAGAATAAGTAGGAGCCGTTACAAGACGGGTGCTTTTGGTTCCATCTGCAAGCGTAATCTCTTTGCCGCTGTCAATTAAAATCTTATCATACAGGATCGTCTCTTCCTTCATCATCGGGTAAAGGTGTGTTCTCATATACTCTAAATCGCCCGTATACTCATAGTACTCCCAACAGTTTTGGATTATCCACGGAACCGCTCCCGGAGACCAGCCCCAGCTAAAAGCCCAGCCCGGACATGTCCAGCCAAACGGCGTATTCTGCGTATGCGCGCTGAATCCATTTGCCTCGCCCGGTTCGCTTGCAATCCCAAAATATTTCTCTGCCGTCACACGCCCCGGCTCTCTTAATGAATTAACATAATCAATAATCGGCGTCGCGCATTCTGCCAAGTTAGCAGAATAGGTCGGCCAATAATTCATCTGAAGGTTTACATTCATATGGAAATCACTGCCCCATGGAACATGGCTGCCGGTTCCTACCCTGTTATTCCATACGCCCTGCAAATTAGAGGGCAAATCTCCATCTCTTGAGGATGCTATCGTCAAATATCTTCCATATTGGTAAAGCAGGGTTTCCAATAAACGTCTTTCCTGTTCTGTCGCAGCGTCCTTACCGGAAGCTTTATACGCCGCCAAAAGGTCGTCCGTCGTCTTTTCAGAAGCTCCCTGGCCAAGGTCTAAATCCACTCTGCCAAATAACGCCTGATAATCCGCTAAATATCTGGTTTTTACCCTTTCATAGCCTTTTCCTGCCGCATTATCCACAGCTTTCTTCACTCTTGACGCAAGCTGCTCTGCCGTTTCTCCGGTACGGTACTTCGGATATACATTTTTATAATCCGTATTCGCGGACAGGAAAATCACCACTTCCTTTGCCCCTGTAATATCCAGTGACGAATTGTCAGCTCCTTCTGCCATCGTGCCTTTATCCGTCACCACTTTCAGGACAGAATTAAATTTAAGCTGGTTGTCCTGCATATTACCCGCATTCACAATCGTTCCTTCCGCCGCATCTACTGTATACTGTAAATTTTCTTTTCCTAACTGCCCGTTAATGATGCTGGTTTGCTCAGATTCATTTTCGCCATTATCTATTGGGAAGCTGACATTCAAATTCATGCCCGCTTCTTTTCCCGTAGTCAGTTTCATCGCTAAGACATTGTCTGGATAGCTGACAAAATACTCTCTATGGTATTCCGTATTTGCAGCCACAAAATCAACGTTTGCAATCCCTGTCGTTAAATCCAGATTACGTTCATAGTCTTCCGTTTCCGTCACATTTGCCAAATCTTTGTAATCAAGATACAAATCGCCCCATGACTGATAAACGCCATATCCTTGCGCCTCACCTTCCCCTGTCAGCCCTCCGCATTGTTCGCTTGCCGTCGCATCATTGCCTGCCAGAAAGTTATTCACAATGTTTTGGTAACGCTCCACCATGCCATCTTTATTACCGCCGTTATAATTTGGCCTTTTCGAGCTTGGTCCACCGTTCCACATCGTTTTCTGGTTAAAGGTCAGCCTTTCTCTTGCTATCTCGCCATAGACATTTGCCCCCATATAGCTGTTGCCGATTGGAAGCGTGTGCTGCTGCCAGTTATTGTCCTCTGCTGAAGTCTGATAAGCTCCAGAGCTGAGAATATTTTTCCCTTGGCTGGCCGGCTCATCATACCAAAGTTTTAACAAATTTGGCTTCTGAGCTGTCGCCGCTTCCGGCTCATCTGCCTGAACTGCTAACGCCGCTGTCGGCAGAGACGTCACCAGCATAGCTGCCGACAAAACCGCCGAAAGCGCTTTTGAAATAAATTTTACCCGCATATCATATGCTCCTTTCTTAATTGTGCATATTTTATATTGCCCATTTTGATATATGTTTTAGTATATCACAGTATGCCTTGTTTTGCCATATAATTTTATAGTTTTTTGTTCAATAATACGAAACCAAAAACCATATTATCGTATCATATTGAATTTAAATTAAATTACGCATCCGTTTACTAAGCGTCTTGTTACGAAACAACTATTATAAAAACCGCATAGCGCAAAATATGATATGACGCGCTATACGGCAAAAATACAGTCTGTTTCCTACCTTATTATATTAGTTATATACTCTAATCCTTCTTCAGAAAATAGTTTCTTCCCTCTCATATATGTAATATGGCCTTTTATTCCTTTCCCGCCTTTTAATGCGCGCGGCGCGACTGCAAGACGGGCTTCATTTAACATCGGTATGTCAAATTCACTGTCTCCCGCCGCGATGACTAAATCGGAAGGATACCGTTTTTGGAACCGCGAAACCGCCATTCCTTTATTCAGCCGTTTCGGCACTATGTATACTTTCGAGCCGTTACTGAATATATCAGTCAGGCTTTCGTCCAAACGCTCTTTTAACCGCATTACCGAAGTGAAGGGCTTTTCACTTTTTGTAAAAATGAAAAGCCCTTTGATATTCCTGACCTCAAAACAGCGGTTTTCATCCTGCCCTAAAAGCCATTCTCCATATTTTAACATTTCCCTACTGTCCGAAATCAGCGCAAGCGACTCTTTATACCAATCCATATCTTCTTCTCCGTCCACAAGCAGCGCCCCGCCATTGCATACCAGCGCATATTTTGGGGAAATAACGGAAAGATCCAGCCGTTTGTACTGTTCTACCGTCCTTGTCGTAGTCGGGACGATAGACATTTTTTCTTTTAACCCACTTAGAAGCCGGGCAGTCTCATGCGTCATATAGGATATCTGCCTTCCCTGATAGACTTCTACGCAATTTTTAGTTTCGCCAATTTCGTGTTTATAGGAATACAGTATCGTATTGTCTAAATCTGCATGGAACCGTATCATATTAATTTCCTTTTCCTATCAGCGCTTTTCGGATTAGGTCAACGGGAATCATGGTAACTGCCAGAAGTATCACTGCCACCCAGCCGGTAAGCCCAAACGGCACACAGCTAAACATATTCCCAATCCATGTAAACGCCGTAAACGGGACTAGCGCCGCATTGACGATGACCGCCTGCACAAGTATAATGATAAAAAACACTTTTAAGAAACCAGTATTCTCGCTTAATCCTTTGAAAATAGCAAAGCTGTCATCTCTAACATTAAATCCGTTAAACAAAGCGCTAACAATAAACAGAACAAAGTAACCTGTCAAATGCTGTTTTTCTGTATCAAATAAACCTCTGAAAAATGGATGCTTTAAGTACAGAAAACTGATAAAAGTAAGCCAGGCGCCCATGACAATGATCTGGGCCATCATTTTCTTGCTGACAATGCTCTCGTCCCTTCTTCTGGGTTTTTCGCCCATATATTTTTTCAGAGCCGGCTCGTTGCCAAGCATAATTGCGCCCAAGCCGTCCATTACCAGATTGACAAACAGAAGATGGGTGACTTTTAACGGCTCCTCTACGCCGAAAAACGGCGCGATTGCGCTGACTACGACAGCCGCTACATTTATGACAAGCTGGAATTTACAAAACTTTAGGATATTGTGGTATATCGTCCTGCCATACCAGATTGCATCTTTAATGGATTTAAAATTGTCATCTAATATTACAATTTTCCCAGCTTCTTTTGCCGCTTCTGTGCCGCTTCCCATTGCAAAGCCTACGTCTGCGCGTTTTAGGGCGGGAGAGTCGTTGACGCCGTCCCCAGTCATGCCTACGACAAGATTCATTTCCTGACATAAACGCACCATACGGGATTTATCCGTTGGAAGCGCCCTTGCAATGACGCGGATATTCGGTATAATTTTTTTCAGTTCGTCGTCAGACTTTTCGTTGAGCTGTGAAGAAGACAGCGCAATATCTGAATCATTCTGCAAAAGACCCGCATCTTTTGCGATGGCAACCGCCGTTTCCAAACGGTCTCCAGTTATCATTACAACTTGGATTCCCGCCTTTTGCACTTCTTCTATCGCTTCACGCGCTTCCGGCCTTACGTCATCGCGGATTCCAACTAAACCAATAATTACGACATCATCATTAATTTTGTTCTCCACGAGATCTTTCTCGGAATAGCCAAAAGCTAAAACACGCATAGCCTTTGCGGCAAGAGCGTCGATTTTTTTGTCCAGCGCGGCTTTGTCGAGCGTTTTCACGTCACCGTTTCCGTCTAAATATTTGCCCGCCATTGCAAGCAGCCGTTCCGGCGCGCCTTTATAGAATGTTTTTCCGACGCTGTCAATCCTTGCCTGACTGAATTTATTGGCGGAATTAAAACTCTGCGATTTCGTTACCTTACATTCTTTGTCCGCCTCAAGCGCCCGGAAGGTAGATTCGCCGATAAATTTCATGAGAGCCTGATCCGTAGCGTTTCCGCCTATCACTCTGTGCTCGCCGTCAAACATAGACTGCGTATTTTTGCCGATGGCAAGGTCAAGAAGGCCTTTTACTCCGCTGTGTTTGCTTAAATCCGGTAGTTCTATGGAATTTCCGTCCGCCGTAAAGAAATCCACAACTTCCAGCATTCCTTTCGTGATTGTTCCCGTTTTGTCACTAAATAAAATATTCAGGGAGCCCGCGGTTTCAATTCCTTCCGCTTTACGGACCAGCACGTTATGATCTAACATTTTACTTGTATTTTGCATAAGCACCAAGGAAATCATAAGCGGCAGGCCTTCCGGAACAGCGCAAACGATAATGACGACTGCAAGCGACACGGCTTCTACGAGATCTTTGATAATCTGCTCTGCGCCGCTGGCAAAGTAAGCAGACACGCCGCCTGCGGATATAATAAAATACGCAAAATATAATACGGCTATAACGATCGCGCCAATATAGCCAAATGTAGAAATTTGTTTTGCCAGTTTTGCCAGTTTGACTTTTAACGGGGAATCCGGCTCATCTTCCTGCATTTCTTCCGCCATTTTGCCCATCATTGTCTTTAAGCCGACTTTGCGGACGTCTAAAACCCCTTCTCCGTCAAACACAACTGCGCCGCGGAACAGGGAATGCCTGTCTACAAAAGTATCTCCGGTTATGTCATCTGCAAGCTCTGTCTGTTCCGGCGCTTCTGTTTTTTTACATTCTTCCGCTTCCCCGTTTAGCGCAGAATTATCCACGGCAAGGGAGCCCGACACCAAGATTCCGTCAGCGGGTATTTTATCGCCGGACTGTAAGAGCGCTTTATCTCCTACAACAACGTCATCTACGTCAATCACTGTCACTATGCCGTTACGGTACACCTTACATTGGTCTTTTTTCGCGCTGTCTTTTAATTCACGGTATTTCGTGTCGCTTGCCACGCCTGTTTTTGCAGATACAAACGCAACAATTAAAACAGCAATTATCGTCCCGAGCGGTTCATAGATTTCTGCATACCCAAAGAAAAACATAACGATCATCAATGCCGCGATTGCAAGCAATATTTTTATCATCGGATCGCCAAATGTTTCTTTAAATTCCTCCCAAAACGTCGTCGGTTCAGAATCTGGAATTTCATTCGAACCATGCTGCCTTCTGGAAGCTTCCACTTCCTTTTCTGTAAGTCCCTGATATTTCATTTCGTTCCTCCTTGAAACGTTTTTGTACTCCCAAAATCCATGTACTGTGATTTCGGGAGTACATTATGTTTACCTGTATCGGTTGACAAGAGAGCTTAACCCCGGATCGTTTGTCGCCTGTCCGATGGCGTTGAATTTCCACTCTCCATTATGGCGGTAGACTTCACCAAAAATCATCGCCGTCATACCAGTATAATTCTCAGACAGATTGTATTTGCACATTTCCTGATTTGTTTTTCCATCTACCAGACGGATAAACGCGTTTTCTATCATTCCAAAATGCTGGTTACGCTGGTTTGCTTCATAGATATTGACAACGATGACAATTCTATCATATTCCGCCGGAAGCTGGTCTAAGTCTACGATAATCTGTTCATCGTCGCCTTCCCCCGCGCCCGTTAAATTATCCCCCATATGGCGGACTGTGCCCGTCTTATGCGAAAGATTTCCAAAATACACAATATCCGCCTGTTCTATCAGCCTTCCGCCCCTTAGCAAAAGCGCGGATGCATCACAGTCAATCGGCTGTGGCTTCGGCGAAAAAAAACCGCCGCGCATTCGTTTTGCTTCGTCCCATCCCAGTCCGATTAACACAGAAGAAAGCCCTGCGTTTTCTTTCGTCAAACTGACTTTCTGGCCTTTCTGTAAACTAATTGACATATTCCACCCTCCTTATGCCACTTCGATTCCATAATGGCCGCACAACGCCGCAAGTCCTCCCTGAAAACCGCTTCCGATGGCATTGAATTTCCATTCTCCATTGTGACGGTAGAGTTCCCCAACGACTACGGCTGTCTCTACAGAAAAATCTTCGCCTAAATCATAACGGATTAATTCTGTACCGGTCGATTCATCTACGATTCGGATAAAGGAATTAGACACCTGCCCGAAATTCTGCCTGCGCGCATCGGAATCATAAATCGTTACCGTAAATGCGATCCGTTCGATATTTGCCGGAACTTTCGATAAGTCGACTTCGATTTGCTCATCGTCGCCTTCCCCCTCTCCCGTTAAGTTGTCGCCCATATGCAATACGGATCCGCTGCCATGCTCTAAATTTCCATAAAAGATAAATTCTTTTTCCGTCGGGCATTTTCCGGCGCCTGCCAGCATAAATGCGGCCGCATCCAAGTCAAAATCCGCGCCGGAATCAAACTGGTTTACGTCCCAGCCAAGACCCACCATAATTTTCTTTAGTCCCGGATTTCCTTTTGTTAAATCAACCTTTTGTCCTTTTGATAAATTAATTGGCATAACTATTCCTCCTTATGTATTATTATTATTGTTTTTTGGGCATATGATACATCCTGTTGAACTCATCTTTGATATTTTGAAGCCTTGCCTGATCCTCTACGCGCTGTTTTCTCGCCGTTTCCTGAATCTGCCTTGTTTCATCAATACCGTTTACAATCGTTCTCCAAGTTGTCTCTAATGTTTCTATTTTAATGGAACTGCCGGATGCAAGACGCGCCGTCATTTTCGACTGTTCTACTGTATTTCTGGCATTTTTCACTAACATCTCATTTGTTTTTTCATCTAATGCAGACATGGCTTCCGCCTGAATCCTCTGGCGTTTTAACATAATCGCCTGAGCCAGAGCCTGTTTAAAGACCGGAAGCGTCACGATAAACGCAGAGTTGATTTTCCGTACGAGATTCATATTGGAAAATGCCATTGTCTTTATCATCGGCACTGACTGCATTGCCACGCTTTCCGCCGTCCGTAAGTCCTGCGTCCGCTGTTCTAACATCATAAGCGCCTGTTCCAAACTCTGAATTTCAAACTGGATCGACATATCGCCGCTTGTCTCCATATCCGTCCTCCGCTGCGCAATATAATCTTCCAATTCCCGACAGCCTTGCTCGCCTGCCAGTATATATTTAACAAGTTCATGATAATAATTTACATTTGCCGTAAACATCTGGTCTAATTTTCTGTTTGACTGTTTGATTTCCGATTCATACTGTTTCAACTGCACATAAATTTTGTCCACTTCCTCGCCCATCGTATGGTATTTCGCAAGGATTTTATCCAACTGCTTGCGCATATTCCCAAATAACTTGCCAAACAGCCCCGGATTTTCCTGTATTTCCTCGATGTCAAACTTCGACATTATTTTTGAAAGCGTCGTCAGCATAACGCTTGTATCGTCAATTTGCGACATATTCATGCTGTTTAAGACTACGTCCGACGCTTTTGAAATTTCTTCTGCCGCTTCCGCGCCAAATGACACGATTGTTTCTAAATTATTCACCTCAATCGTACTGACCAGCGCATCCACCTCTGCGGAATTGACTAGTTCGTCATTCATCTGCTGTCTGTCTGAAACGATGTCATAAGTTTCTGCAATTTGAAGTTCATTTTTAGCCTCAGGAGCCGTTGCCTGCTGCTGTACTGCCGTTTTACTAAAATCTAGGCCCATAGTTATCTTCCTCTCTTAAAAATTTTTTCGTACCATGACAGGGGCGCGCCAAATGAAAGCCTGTCGAAATTTGGAACGCTTAAATCATACATATATTCCCCGATCTGATGTTCTTCTAAAATCTCACGCGTGTAAAAATTTTCTATGCTCTGGTATCCGGTCGGCGTAAAAACCAAAACATCGAAGCCCGCCAGATTCAAAAAAGCCGCCATCACCGCATCTTCCAACGAAGGCGCCGTCTCTGAGGTATGAATATAAATCAATTTCGGATTTTTTTTGGTAAAATCGAAATTCTGCAGTAAACGGATAATTTCCTGTTTCAGATTTAATACGGCAGACACAATCGTATACTCTGTACCGTTCTCATATGTCCCTTTTATAATCCGCTGGTCAAGCAAAAGCTGAAGTTTATCCAAAATATAGTCTTGGATTTCTTCCCGCAAAAAACTGTAACGGTATGCCTTATGCGCCTTTATCTTCGCCTTTTGGGCTTTTCCATTCTTTAAAAATTCCGTTGCATAAGGTTTTATGGGGTTTTCATCTTCCCTGCGAATATAAGGAACCTGTTTTACCACAATGGCGTCTTTTGTAATCAATTCCCTTATATCCGCCCAATACTGCTGTTTTTGCCCGTCTTTTACGCCGGATACTTTCGCAAACAACACAGGCGCATTCACTGCTGCATCTATTGTACTAAAGTTTGGCCGATACTGCAATTCCTCATTCCAAAGTATTGCAATTTCTTCATATGTCGTTTTTAAAGAAACAGCATTCGCTTTCTCATACTGCCGGTTCCGGTACAATCCGGAATCCTCATACATCAGCGAGTCAAGTTCCCGTTCCGCCTGATATGCCGCCGTCGACATACGGATTTGCGATTCTTCCGCCGGAAAATTCTTTGCAGACATCGACTCTCCATATTGGATTTCATATAATAATTTATCTTTGACGATACAGCTCTCATTTTGATCCGGGCATAACAAAAGCACATCTGCCGGAAGCCTTGCAAGCATTTTTAGAAACAACGCTTCATTTTCATTTTTACAGGCATTGAAGAAAATCACGCATCCAATCTGGGGGAACTTCCAATTCAAAAACAGTTTCCCCTGATAACGTTTCAGCCAGCAAAGCAGATACACCGCTTTATTTGTCAGTTTGTTGACATTCATATCCGGCTGTTTTTGCGCCTCAAACATAACGTCTAAAAAAGCTTTCCGCATAAGCTTCTGTAAGGAAAGATTTGCGCCATACTGGATGCCTGAAGATAAATCTGCCAACATCGAATCAAAATTGCCATAATTCCCTCTGCGGATTCCGGCTATTTCTTCCATAGAAGGCTTTGGAATCTGCCCGTCCAAAATCAAAAGATTTCGTTTGCCCGCTTTTAATTCAAGCTGAAATTGATACAGTTCATTCAAATACGTCAGTTTATCCTCCACGCCGCATATGCGGATAAAACAGTTGTAGAACAGCTTTGGATCGTCTCCTCTTGCTGAGATTCCTGTTTTTATGTCGGTAAGCCCTGTTCCCTGAATCCAGACATTCGTTGCGTTTAGAAACTCCGGCGCGCCCCCGTAGAGACGTTCTCTCTCCCGCTCTCTCTGTGATTCCTGCTGAATCCACTTTAAATGAAACCATTCCGGAAACGCCGTCAGCCCTTCCTGCGTCCATTCCATAGAAGTTTCCGACTTCGGATCAAGTTTTAAATACGCCAAATCGCCATGATATTGAAGCAGAACAATGTCACATCCCGCTTTTGACAAAACGCAGAGCAGCTTTAATTCATAATTGCTGACTTCCCCTTCATATAAAATCTTCGGCAGTTGTTCCGCGCCTAAACAATTTACAATCCGTTCAAACTTATAATAAAGCCAGCACATAAACTTAATATACGCGTTTTTCAGGATATTGTCATTTTTGCCCATACGGCGCATGTCGTTTAGCGTGTCATAGATAGAAACAGCCACATTCTCCTGCTGATTCCCGTTCATTCGCGGAAGCCATTTCGCAAGCGACTGCCGGATAAATCCGACACTCAACCGAAACGTTTCTCCCATTATTTCCGAATAATACGCAAGCTGGCGCTCATCGGGATTTGGAATTTTCCCTTCAATCACAACGCCGCAAACCCGCGCCGCATCAAAATATTTCTGTACAAAACCACAAATCCGCTCACTATACCCATTGATCCGGTAAAAGTACACGCCGGTCTCTTTTCGGCCGCTCTGTTTCAAAAAATATTCATCTAAATCCTGAATTATTTTATGTTCAAACATAGATTCCCATTATCCCTTTGAAAACTTTATGTAAACCCTCTGATAAACGGCTCAATGCTTTCATAGCCAACTGCAAGATTGATATTCTGCGCATTGTCAAATCCCGCTGTGCTAATCCCAATCACTTCGCCAAACATATTTAACACCGCGCCGCCCGAACTTCCATGAGAAGTCGGAGCCGTAAACTGAATCATATCTACATCATCTATCCGCCGGAATCCCGATACAATTCCGTCCGACACCGAATTAAACAGCCCTAACGGGCTTCCAATTGCCACAACTTTCTGCCCTCTGACAAGTTTTTGTTTCCCTCTGTAAAGCGTAAGCGGCTCTAGGCGCCTGTCAATCCGAAGCACTGCCAGATCCAATACGGAATTGTATTTTATTAACTCATCTGTCGTGTAAACTGTCTCATCTTCCTCTATCCGGACTGAATAATATTTTCCGCCGCTTGCCACATGGCAATTCGTCAAAATATACCCATTTGCCCCAACCATAATCCCGGAACCCGTCCCTATCACATCGCCATTATGGCCGTGAATTGCAATCAGCACAACCGATGATGCAAGAAGCGCAAGCTCTTCGAAACTTTTTTCCACACGGCTCCCTGTGGATTTCGTTGCCATTACAGGTTTCGCCGCTGTTACGGGCTTTGTTGCCGTTATAGGCTTCGTTACCCTCGCTGGTTTTACTGCCGATACTGGTTTTGTTGCCGTCACAGGTTTCGTAACTTTCACGGGTTTTGCCGCTGTTACGGGCTTTGTTGCCATTACGGGTTTTGCCGTCGTTACTGGTTTTGTTGCCGTCACGGGTCTTGCTGCCGTTACGGATTCTGCCGCGGGTTCCGGTTTTGCCGTTGATATAGGTTCTGGAACCGCCTTGTTTCCAGTTTCCATAGCTTTAAAATCAACCTGCCCAAAATTCCCAAGCTTAATTTTTCGGGAATACCCAAGCTTCGCATCTTCTTCCGAAATATCCGCCTCGCATTGCAGTAAGAGCACATCATATCCCAACAACGTGAGCAGATAACAAAACAAATACTCTTGTCTTTTCACAATATTTGCCAAAACCAGTTTAACGGAAACCCTTTCATTCCAATTCAGCGTAACGCCATTCAGCAAAAAATCATGCCAAAACAAAAGTTTCACGACGAAATTTTTTTCCATGGATTCCGTCATCGGCTTCCCGCAAAAATAAACCTCCGTCACCTTCAAAACCGCGCTGCCAAGCGCCCGCCCATACTTCTTGTCACTGGATAAAATATCGGAGGATATATTTATTCTCCCAGATTTCACCCAGTCAAAATACCGTTCCACATAACGCTTCACTGCCTCCCCAGAATCAATCCCCGGCAAACGGACAGTCCTCCGATAGCCGATCTGCCCCTGCCTCATCTGCTCCTGCAAATCAGCGTCCATCTTCTGTATATCAGATTGAATCTTCTCGTTTACCCCAACAAACCGGACAAAATAAACATCTCTGCAATTTTGATTCACCCCGCCCCGAATACTTTCAAAGTCAGCAAAAGAATCCACATTTATAACATTATGCCGAAACCGCATAATCCCGCCCATCTGAAAACGCCCCCTGAATAAAAAAGCACACATACAAGTTAAACTCTAAAAGTATCTAAATTTTACCACACAATCATAAAATTATCTACCAATAATTCCCCATATATGCTATTATTAACAAAAAGTTTCTAAAAACTGTACTTCCGATGATGACCCACCCGCCATAAACCCCCTTTGCCATACATGTAAAGTTGCCATACATACAAAAAACAACACAAAAAAATACAATAAAACTATAAAAACAATCTTAATCTAAACGCGTTTTAACCACAACAACCCATTCCAAAAAAGCGCTTTTATTCCAAATACAAAAAGCTATTCTAAAACTTAAAAAATAAGAAAAGGAGCCTGACATGAAAACCACTCAAATGCCTTACAGTATCGGCGCTCTCCTATATTGCCCGGCAAATAACACATCTATTGCCGAATCTGTCACAAGCCAGCGGTTTGGCAGCCAATTTTCCTTAGCGCTGTGTTTAGAGGACACCATTAACGACCAATTCGTGCCGGAAGCCGAAGCCATACTCCTAAACTCCCTTCGGCAAATTTATTCCGCCCTAAAAACCAAACCTTTTTATCTGCCAAAAATATTTATCCGCATTCGAAACTCCGGTCAAATGCTCCGTCTTGCCAGCCAGCTAAACGAAGCGAAATCCATACTTACCGGATTTATCCTCCCAAAATTTGACCTGACAAACGCCGACAGCTATATTAAAGCCATAGTTCATCTCAACCAGTCCCATACACAGACTTTCTATATTATGCCTATTATGGAAAGCCCGTCTCTGATTGACCTAAGAACCCGCCACAAACTCCTCTATGGCATAAAAGACAAATTAAGCGCCATTGAAGATCTTGTGTTAAATATCCGCGTCGGCGGCAACGATTTATGCCACGCTTTCGGCTTCCGCAGACGCAGTTCGGAAACCATTTACGACGTCCGCCCTGTCGCAAATATCCTTTCTGACATTATCACCGTATTCGGCATGGACTATGTAATATCCGGCCCCGTATGGGAATACTATGATGGCGACAACTGGGAACGCGGGCTTTTTCAGGAACTGCAAAACGACAGAAGCGCAGGCTTTATTGGCAAAACGGTTATTCACCCAAAGCAAATCCCGCTTGTCAACAAAACCTACGCCGTTTCGAAAGAAGACATTGCAGATGCAAAACATATCCTTAATTGGGACGCCACTTCCATCTCCATGGTATCCGGAAATGCCAAAAATGAACGTATGACCGAATGCAAAACACATTCCAACTGGGCCAGAAAAATCCTCTATTTAGCCGAATCTTACGGCATTACATAAAGAACCTCTATAAATCCGTCATTTTTTTTATGATTCCGCAGGCCTTATAATGCTTCAGCGGATAGAACTCCACTGGCACGCCTTTTTCCTCTGCAAGACGTAAAATGTGCGCCAGTGACGGATCTTTTTGATACCGTTTATCCAATAAGATTTTAAAAGGCGCCCGCCGGAGCAGGACTCTTGTCGTTTCCCCAATTCCCGGCTTCACTAAATTTATGTCATCTATCTGAAATTCCCTTGCCACCTCCCACGCTTCCTCATAGCCAAACCCTTCCACAAAAAAGTCATCGGTCTTACAATCCTTCTCAAATTCCGCTTCAATGGCATGTAGAAACGAATAGGACAAATCCATATCCCGATATTCCTCATAATAAACCGCGCCATGGAAATCCGCTTTTCCTATGACGTCTTCCCGCAAAAATGTTCTGCTGATAAGACCGGAAACCGTACAATTTAAACAAGAGCTCGGAATTAAAATATCCCGATGCGTCCCACACAGCCCTGTCACATTTGCCGGATCGGAAAGTGTGGCAATTTCAGGCGAAACGCCGCGGTAAGCCGCCATGTCTTTCTGCAGTTCTTTTAAAATCGCGCCCTTGCCAATCCACCCGTCTACAAACAAAAGCTGCTCTGGCAAATGCCGTTTCAGCAAATACTGCATTGCATTGTCATCAATTCCTTTACCCCGTATAATGGAAACTGAATAATGCGGCAAATCCACGCCGTATTTAAAACGAATATACCATTTTAAAAGAATCCCAGCCGGAATCCCAGCTCTTGCCAACGACACAAGCGCCGTCTTTTCTCCCCTTGCCTGCATAATTTTATCCGCGAGATTCCCGACTGCCCGCGCCGTAGGCTTTGCATAATGCTCTAACGCCGCATGGTACGCTTCCATATACTCTGCCGTCGGCACATATTCGATTGGCAGCATTTCACAATAATGGCGCCCTGCCTGAATCAGTTTTTCCCGCTCATCTGTCGGCTGGGGCTGCACCAATCCCGTAATATCTTTTAAAAGCAGACAAACATCGTCTTTGTGATACGAACTTCTCATGCGTCACCTCCACCAAATAATCTGAATCTCCCGATTCCCACAACGCGCCAGAGCATCCACTAAAGTCCCGATCCCTTTCGTTTGGGTTTGCGGCGCATCCGTAACAATAATGACCTTGTCATACTGTCTCAAATCATAAAGAAACGTTCTTCGGCCATCTTGGTAAACGCTCTCCAATTCATATCTCGTATGCAGTGGATACTCATTCTCACTGCTCACCGCAATCGGACTGCGCGTCGTCGCATGGCAGGAAACGCTATTCCCAAGCCGTTCCAAACATTCTCCTACATACAACGCCGGATACATACATTCTTCCGTTCCAAGCATGAGTATGTCTTGGGACGCCGCTTCGACAATGTGATCTTTTATCTGTGTCCAAAGCGATTCGCACGCTTTTGTATATGCCGCCCCTGCCGTCTGCCTTCTTGCATTGACATAATTCCCTGCCACAAACTGCTTTGCCACATATAAGTTCCCCGCCTTTGCCAAAACGTATGTCCCGTCCTCCGCGAAACGCTCTGCTTTTTCGGCATAAGAAGCATGATCTGTTTTCACCAGAAAATGCAAATCAATCCCTTTTGCCGCAAAACGCTCTCTTGCCTCCGCATCCATGCCGTTTAACAAAGAAGCCACGGAAAACCGCGTCTTTGAAGGAAAGCGTTCTTCTAATTTCTGAATCATATGCAGAATTGTATTTCCTGTCGTAACTTCATCTTCTGCAAATACAATCCGGTCAATTTTCTCAATCAGCCGTTCAAGATCATTGCAGACCAGCTTTTGTTCCGTTGCATGGCTGTGCGTTTCCGAAAAATAAATATACTCCACATTCGGTATCTGTTCTCTTGTCGTCTGCATATAATAAGAATCCGTCTGCGCTGCCAGCCGCGCGCCAATGGCAGTCGCTGTTTCAGCAAATCCAATAATGAGTAACGTTTCCTTTGGATACGCCCGCTTTAGTTGTCCGGCAAGGGCGTCAAACATTTCAAACGCTTTTGTTGGAGAAACAGGGATATGCTTTCCCTGCAGGCGGTTGACAACTAAATAATTTCTCTTGGGATTATTTTCCCGTTTTGCAATTCTGACTAAACCGGCTTCCGTATACATCGTTTCTATTCCCCGCTTACTAATAAATCATACAGCCCTTGGCAAATCTGTTCTTGTGGCCTTTTACGCCGTTCGACAATTTCCACCAGCAAAATGTCCGGCTTCCATTCTTCACAATATTTTTTAAACACTTCCGTATTCTTTAAAAACGTAACCTCTGCAAAGTCTTTTGTAATCCCCATTAGCGCATATCCAAACGAATCCTGAACTACAAGGACTTTCCTTTTATCTTCTGCATTTGACACAAATTCAAAGGCGTTGTCGTCATTCCTTACCGTTTCTTCTTTTACGTCTGTCTTATAACTGTTTATTTCCCAAACAATATCGTCATTTAAAATTTTCCTCATTGACAGTAAATCCGCCAAATCCCCGCTCTCATCGTCTTTTACAGCCGAATAAGAAACTTCGTCTAAAGAAACATATTCCCCATGGAAATATTCATTGAGAAGCTGGCATCCGACAAAGCCGCCCAGATTATTCCAGTGGGTGTCATATTTGTAAAAAACCTGATGGTTCTCTTTTTCTTTCTGCAAGGCTTCTTTTGTGTAAATCAAGGGCACGTCAGTATGTTCATGCAGATAATCCACAAGCTGATCCGTCCTGCTGTATGAACCCATCGGAACAATCGTAGACGGCATATATTCCGGATATACTTGTTCCTTATTTGCGGCATACAAAACAACCAGCTCAATCCCCATTTCCTTTAGCTTTTGTTCAAGCAATACATAGCGCTTTGAAATTTCGGACAGCTCATTTTCTTCATATAAATTATTACACAGAAAATCCCGCATGGATTCTTCATCTTCACTGACGGCATTGTAAAACAGCCAGTTCTCTTTCCCACGGATCGCCTTGGTGTTTGTCAAATACTCAATCGCTGTCGCGCCTGAACCTAACAACTCATTCTTGATTCCATTTACCATAACAAGCTGGTTCTTGTATGGAAGATGATCGCTGAAATAGTTGTCAAACTGCTCCGGAAAGTCTGGCAATGTCGCTAATGAAAGCGACGGACGCTCCGCAAATTTCCGCTTCTCATGGTTTTTGGAATCTATATGGCCCTTTATAAACGGAAACGTAATCACTGGGAGCGACAACAACAACACAAACACATAAAAAATATATTTATTTTTCATTCTTACTCCTTTTAAAACCGAAAATAAATAAATGGATTATATGAATTGCTTGACAGCGTAACAACGCATAACAGCAATATTGCAAGCAATCCCACCGACTCAACGGCGGAAACCTTCTCTTTTTGATAAAGCGCTTCTTTTAATCTCGGAACTGCCGTCTGTAAAACGCCGCATAAGAGGAACGCTGTCACAAGAAGCAAAATAATTTCCGGATTGATACAGGAAAATAAATTGTATTCCCCTCTCTGGTAGATAAACATTCCTTTTAAATATTCCCCTGCCGCCTTCATGGATTCAATGCGGAACAAAGTCCAGATGCATACAACGGTCACAGCCATATAAATATGATTAAAAATTTTAAACGGATTCTTTTCCAACAGTTTTCCAAACCCAATCCGCTCTAATACCATAAAACACCCATGGAAAATGCCCCAGAACACAAAATTTAATCCTGCGCCATGCCAAAATCCGGTCAAAAGAAATACGAGAAATAAATTCCGGTATGTCCTCCATTTCCCATTCCGGTTGCCGCCAAGGGGAATATAAACATACTCCTTAAACCAAGTGGAAAGGGAAATATGCCACCTTGTCCAAAACTCACGGACGGATTTCGAAATATACGGATAATGAAAATTCTCCTTAAAGTCAAACCCAAACATAGAGCCAAGCCCGATTGCCATATCGGAATAACCGGAAAAATCATAATAAATCTGAAAAGCATACATAATCATAACCAGCCACATCAGCCCTGTGCTTAACTGTTTTGTCTCAAACGCTAAAACCATATCCACATATTTTCCCATCACATTTGAAATTAAAACTTTCTTGCCAAGCCCGTAAATAAACCGTTTCACCCCATACGCCCGTTTCGCATCCGTTTTCGTCCTGTATTTGATTTGCTCCTCAATATCTTTATATTTCACAATAGGCCCTGCGACAAGCTGTGGGAACAGAGAGATATATAACAAAAGAGAAAAGAAATTTCTCTGCGCCGTTACCTCTTTGCGGTAAACGTCAATGACATAAGACATCGCCTGAAACGTATAAAATGAAATTCCAAGCGGCAGCGTAAACTCACTAAGCGGAACTGCATCCTGCCCCAAAAAACGGTTGATGTAACCCGCAAAGAAATTAAAGTATTTGAAAAATGCCAGCAAACCAAGATTTGAAAGAACGCCGCAAGCTAAGATCCATTTTCTAAAACGGGGCCGCTCTGCCTCAAGCAGCCTGCCAAACACATAATTCATCAATACAGAGAAAAGCAACAGGAAAATATAAAACGGCTCTCCCCAAGCATAAAAAATAAGGCTTGCAGACAGCAGGACAAAATTTTCCAATGCAATCCTCTGAAAGCGTTCCGCAAGCAAATATAAAAGCAAGGTCGCCGGAAGAAAGATCCATAAAAAGGTCATTGAACTAAAATACATGATTTCATCTCCACGTTTGGTTAAATTAAATTTATTCTAATCGAGTTTGCCTAAGAAATCAAGCCATCGCCGCAATTACCTGTCTACATTTCTGTATAACCCTTCATCTGAAGCGCGCAATTATCTGAATATTTTATCACTTATAAAAAATAAATGTTTTATTATAAAATCTTATACATATTTTTCTATTTTTTTATTGACATAATTCCATTATTGTAATACAATAAATTTATCAAAAAACACAACATCTTCTAAAATCTAAGAGAACAGGAGGTACGGTCCACCAAAAAGAAAACGTAATATCCCAAAAAATCCTTATTAAAAAGGTAACGATTCCAAATTCAGACGAACAAATGAATTTGAATTTCCAAGCAGAGATGCAGTTGCAATATTCAGATATGTTTCCTGTTTGAATCCAAAAAATGAAAATTTATTTTAAGTCTGGCTGACGGAAAATATAAATTGGAGGTAAATCCCATGGACAGTATAGTTTAAAAGCGGCATCAAATCGGAAAATTTGATGCCGCTTCTTTTTAAATATAATTATTATATCTATCTGTTTTACTCCAATGATTATATTTTTATATGTATAATTATGTATTTTTAATTTAATATAATCCCTTTTTATCTTTTTGTTCCAGCCCTGAAATCTTATCCCCTTGTTCCTGACGAAAAATCACATTCCGGTATTTATTTAAAATACCAAGCAAAATCATTCCCAAAACCCCACAGGAAATCACTTCACCTATCCCCACTGTCAGCATAAAATAAGGCACAGAGCCGTCAAACTTATACACATAAGCCAGCACAAACGGAACGATCACCGTATTTGCCACAATCGGCGGAATGGGAGCCGCAAATTTATGCTTCCGCAGAAGATATGTCCCGACTGCCCCAAGTAAAGTGGCAAGGCTTCCGAATAAAATATCAAGCGGCAGACAGCCTGTAAGCAGGTTACTAAGCGCGCAGCCCACTAAAAGCCCCGGCACTGCTGCCGGAGTAAAATACGGCAATACCGTAAGCGCTTCCGAAAAACGCACCTGAACCGCATAATTCGCAAGCCCTAACGCATTCGCAAGCAATGTCAACGCAACATACAACGCGGCAATCATAGCTGCCTGAGTGGTAAACAACACTTTTTTGTCTCTCATATTCAATTTTCTCCTTTAGTTTTGTTTTAGGTGAGGAAGGTCTCGAACTCACCGTTTTATTTTAGAAAAGCCTTTATTTTATGGGCTTTTTCGATGTTTTATTATAAAGCAAAATGGGGAAATGTCAAGCCCTGACTCAATTTTTGACTCAACTTTTGGCATTGTGTGATAAAATGAGATAAAGATAGATAAAACTTAAAAAGAGCCACTTGAAATACAAGCGGCTCTAGTGTATAATCTAATCAGAAAGATTGATCGGACACAAAGTTCCGATTGCCCTCAGTGAATTAGCTTAATAATAAAGAAATAAGCATCCTCAACTTTGGTCGGTCAGGGATGCTTATTTCTTTTTATGATTATCTATGTAAGACAGGGCTGTAAATATTACAAGCAATAATGTCAAAATTTCCATCACACTCATCAGCGCCACCCTCTTTCGTTTTTTCGTTAGACTAGAGGGTATCTTCCAGAACTTCGCATCCTGCTTCCTTTTCAATTATACTGCCCTATTACAACATGAGTAATTATACTTCTCATTTCCAAATAAAAATTAGCATATTATGATTGCTGACAGCCTGTTTCAAATGAATATACAAATGCCTCTATTATTAACAGAGACTGTAAATAACATGCCATACAACTATAACTTTACATATTTATACAGCAAAACAGGAAATAATTCGAAAAAAATTCTGAAATAACCTAAATAAATCACTAAGAACTTACGATATAAATAAAAAGATAAGTTTTTTAATGATTTCTCAAATAATATAAACGGATTTATATTACCCTTAGCGCGCAGGCGCAGATTTCATGGAAGAAAGGAGGGGGAATTTATGGCTTTCATTGGCAGCGCTTATCATTATTATTTAAGCGTATATGGCAATTCTGCCGTTTCTCGTTATGATACGCACAAAAGAAGCGAACTACGCAGTATCTACAATAATATTCTGAAAATCAATAAAGAATCTCCTCTTTATAAGATTAAGAATGATCAAAATATTCCGGAGTTTTTAATTGACATAAAGGAGCATGCGCGTCAAATAAAAAATGTGGTTTCTTCTTTATCGGAAAGCGGGGAAGGATTAGAGAGCGCTTTCCAGAAAAAAGTCGCGGTATCTTCTGATGAAGATATTGTAAGCGCAAATTATATCGGAGGAGCAGATGATAATTCGGTTCAGCAATTTGAAATAGAGGTGCGCAGCCTTGCCGCCCCGCAGTCGAACCTTGGAAATTATTTAGAAAGCCAGTCCTGTGACTTTACCCCCGGAGAATATACTTTTGATTTGGTTACCACTACAAACTCTTATGAATTTCAATTTGCAGTCAATGCAGACGACACAAACCGCACCGTCCAAGAAAAGCTAATGCGGTTAGTCAACACATCAGGCGTCGGCCTGACCGCTGAAATATCTACGGACGAAAAAAGCCGGAGCGCATTAAAGCTCACTTCCAAACAAACCGGTTTAAGCGCAAATGAATCTTCCCTGTTTGACATTAAGCCAAAAGCTTCGGGAAATTCCATAGAAGCAGTTGAACTTTTAGGCATACATGAGATTACGTCTCCTGCCCATAATTCTTCTTTTTTCATTGATGGAACGGAGCATTCTTCTTTTTCAAACACATTTACCATTGACCGGGTATTTGAAGTAACCTTACATGGCATAAGCCCAGAGGATAAACCGGCTAAGATTGGTTTTAAAACCAGCGTGGATGCCGTTGCGGATAACCTTCAGGAATTAGTCACCGCTTATAATGGATTTGTCAAAACCGGAGAACAATATTCCAACAGACATCAAGGAACCCGCCTTTTAGATGATTTAAAAAGCGTTTCTTTCTCCTATAGGCACGGCCTAGAATCCGTCGGCATGATTGTAAATGACAACGGCTCAATCTCGATTGACCGGGATATGCTTGAAGACGCGATAGACACAAACGACATCAGCAATACATTTTCTGTGCTAAATTCGTTTAAAAATTCTTTGTCGGCAAAAGCAAACGCTGCGTCCATTGACCCGATTAAATATGTAAATAAAATCATTATTACCTACAAACGGCCGGGGCATAATTTCTTTAACCCTTACCATTCTTCGCTGTATTCCGGAATGATGATGGATCGGATTTGTTAAATATTTGGGGCTTCCGCAAAATACACGTCTATTTTGCGGAAGCCCCTGTTAAATATTTATTGTAGATATATTCTGCCCTCTGCCGCCAAGTATGGTTCTGTTTTGCAAACTGATACCCATTCTCTGTTACATCTTCCATCTTGTGAATATCTCCCAGATAATCCTCCACCAGCTTTGGCAAAAGCTCAATCTGCAAAAGAGGGACTGTCACAAGCGCCTGTCCGTCTTTTGGGAAACATTCTCTGATATACTCTGAATCATCAGACACTACCAGCGATTTTGCCAGCATTCCATTGATAATACGGTCATGTATCCCGTTTTTATACCATGTCATTGTATTTAATGTAATTTTACTATGATTCATCAATTCTAACACCTGTGGCGCTAAAACTTTTCCTCCATAAATGAAATTCGGATTGTCCGCCCATTCACAACGGTTCCAGCCTCCTCCAAACACTGTCGTCTGAATCCCATGCTCCACTAAAAGGCGGACTGCCTGTTCCCGGTAAAACGAAACCGCATACGCATCCAAAAACCGCAATTCCGTAATCCAATGCTTTAATTCCTCATCTGTATACTGTTTCCCAATGGACAACAAATATTCTTCTATCGCCGATTCCGTCGTCTTTTCCGGATGCCGCATCAAATCCGACAGCGTTTCCCGCGTAAGTTCAAAAGCGTCAAACTCTAAAATCTCCCCTAAATCCGGCACAAGCCCTTCCGCCACATAGTTCGACAACGCGCCTGCGTATAAAACGTCTATCGGACGTTCGTCCATAGAAGGGTGGTATGCGTCCCCGTTCAAACACAAATGGCATCTGCCAGCCTCCGACTGTTTCGTAATATCCGCTTCCATGCCTGCATGGGGCATAAAGTCAATCTGTGTGAGCTGTGGATAAAACCGCTTCATATATCCTACATGGTTCCTGTCCGTACAAAAGATGACCGACGTCTTTGGCGCATGATCCAACGGATTCGCATAGTGAAACGGATGATCCATTAAAATATTAAAATACAAAATGTCCTTTTCTTCCCAGATCGTCCTGCCCTCCTGAAAAGAGAGATTGTACCCGATATTATTAAATGTCACTACGCCGTCCACCTTTTCTTCTTCCATATATTTCCGCAAACGGCGGATTGCAAAATCCTGATCCCTTATGTCAATCGTATGGCAGACGCATCCCAACTGCTGAAACGCATTGGAAAATGCCTCTATAAATAAATCAATCGTATCGTAAATCCCCTGAATAAACAATAATGTCTTTGCCATAATGCCACCGTTTTCCTTTGCAATCAATATAAAGAGCCTGCATCTTTAAACGGATAATACCTAAAAACCGCTTTTCCTAATATTTTTTCTTTTGTCACGAATGTATTTTCCCAGTAACGGGCATCTAATGAATTATTCCGATTATCTCCTAAAACCAAATAGGAATCTTCCGGCACTTCAAATGTATAAGGACCCGTTCCGACTGTCCATGTCTCTTTTAAATAATCTTCCTGAAGGGGCGTTTCTGAGCCATTAATATATATTTTCGCATCTTCTATCACAATCACCTCACCGGGGAGGCCAATGACGCGTTTTACATAATTTTCTTCTTCATTGTCTGGAAACTTAAATATAACTATGTCCCCCCGCTCTGGCGATTTGCGGTTATACGCCAAACGGTATCCAAACAGCCGGTCCCCTGTCATAATGGTGTTTTCCATAGAGCCTGACGGAATATTGGCATTGATAATCACATAATTTTTAATAAACAACGCGGCAACAACAGCAAGCGCAATCGTAATCACCCAGCTAATCACTTCCTTTACCGCGGATTCTTCTTTTTGCCGTTTTTGTTTTGCATTTTCTCCTGACATCATCTATACTCTTATCCTTTCTAATGGTCTTTCGCTCTTTTTAAGTATAACGCTAAAACGGAGAAACTGCCACTCCTTTTTTGAACCACGCTCTAAAATAATTCTTTAAATAACGGTTTTATTTTTTTGAAAAAACTCGATCATCTCCCCAGTCAGGCTGATTCCGGCTTCGGATCTTTCCACTGGAAGCGCATCCCTGTGAAACCATTCTGCCGCGGAAAGTTCGCTTTTATCCATTCGGATTTTTGTGTCTCCGTCTGTCTCACAAAAAAATCCCACTAAAAGCGTATCTGTAAACGACCACGGCTGGCTTTTATAGTAACGGATATTTTTTACGCGCAGCCCCACTTCTTCCCATACCTCACGCCGGACCGTATCCTCTAAGCTTTCACCAATTTCCGCATAGCCCGCGACTAAAGCGTATTTTTGGAAACTGCTGTGGCTTTTTGCATATTTCGTCATTAAAATCTGATCGCCGTTTGTAATTGCCACAATCACACTTGGGCAAATCTGCGGATATACAGTTTTTCCGCACTGAGAACACCTTACGGCCCGTTCTTTATCTAACGCTTTCATTGTTCCGCCACAGCAACTGCAAAACTGATGTTCCAAATGCCATTTATGTATCTGATAGCCCGTAATGCCTGCAAATGCTTTCCAAACCGGCTCCACTTTCCGCATATGTTCTTTCGGCAGATACTTCCAGTGGCAAAATTCGCTAATCTCTGCGTTTGGAAGCCCAAAATAGTTTACATCGTCTATTTTAAAAAGAAATTTCGCTTTTTTATAAACTTCTGGGAACGCTTCTTCTATGTCTTCTACAAATGGATAGGCAATCGCCGCCCCTTGCATATGGCATAATACGTTATCTTCATGGTATATCAGCATATAATCGTCCTTCTTTACCTCAGGAACGCAAAAAGTCACATCATACCGATGCGGCGCAATATCTTGAATCATAATACCCTCCTTTTCCGGCTCTTTTCATCTTCTCCATCTTCTGGCTTTTTTCATTTTCTCCGCAACGGAATTTGAAACAAAACGAAAGCGATATTCAGTTTATATGAAACAGCCTCTCTCCATTGCGTTTCGTAACTTCTATAACTTCGTCTGCCGTAATTCCTTTGATTTGAGCGATTCGTTCCGCTACATAAACAAGATTTGAGGAATCGTTCCGGCTGCCGCGGAAAGGCTCCGGTGAAAGATAGGGCGCATCTGTTTCCAGAAGGATTTTTTCCAGAGGAATTTTTTTCACTGTTTCCACCAGCTTTTTCCCATTTTTAAATGTAACCACGCCGCCTACGCCAATGAAATATCCCATTGCGACAAATTCCTCCGCCAGATTTACCGCATACGAAAAACAGTGCACAACGCCGGAAATCTCATCGGCATGTGTGTCTTTCATTATCCGAAGCGTGTCTTGCGCCGCATCCCTTGAATGAATAATAACCGGAAGGCCGCTCACTTTTGCCAATTCCAACTGGCGGGCAAACCAATGCTTCTGGCGCTCCCTTACTGTCTGCTCTTTTCCATGATAATAATCTAAGCCAATCTCCCCGACCGCCACGACCTTCGGATGCCGTAACTGCTCTTTTAACCATGCAAAGGAATCTTCGTCCAGTTCGTCCGCCATTTCCGGATGCACTCCTGCGGCTGCGTAAACTGCTGAATGCTTTTCCGCTAACGCGATGGATGCTTTTGTGGATTTGATAGACGCCCCTACATTGATAATCCCACATATGGAATCAGACAACAGCCTTTGCAAAAGCAGCTCCCTGTCATCGTCAAACTTCGCATCGTCATAATGCGCATGTGATTCAAAAATCATTTTTTCTCCCTCCAAAATGTATCCCTGTTCCTATAATAAAATACTGCTAATTGCGTCCGGTCCCGCAAGCCAAGTTTCTCTAAAATGCCGCTGACGTAATTGCGGACTGTCCCTTCGCTAAAATACAATTTTTCTGCAATCTCTTTATTGCTCAAGCCAAGCGCCACTGCTTCTATGACTGTTTGCTCTTTTTCACCGATTCCATATTTGCCATAGTCAAACTTCCCCTTAGCGTTCATAAACGACGGGAGCTTTCCGGCAATTCCATCGCCAAACACCGTCTGTCCGCCCAATACCGCCTTTAACGCCGGCACAATCCCTTCAAAATTCTGCTTTAAAAGATACCCCTTCACACCCATGCCTAACGCCTGAATAATATATTCATCATCGGAAAATGTCGTTAAAAAGATAATTTTCGCTTCAGGATGGCGGCTTAAAACCTGTTTTGCCGCTTCTATGCCGGACACAGTTTCCATACGGATATCCATCAAAAGTATATCCGGCTTTTCTTTTTCATATAAATCCGCCGCTTCCCCTCCATGGCTTCCCATTCCAACAACCACAATCCCGTTTTCCGCTTCTAAAATCGTCTTTAACGATACTGCCGCTAATGTATCGTCATCTGCCAATACTACCCGCATAATGCCTCCTCTTTTTTCGGAATAGATAAAAAAACTGAAAATCCCGGCTGTATATGCACCCGGAAAGTTCCTCCTAAAGCTTCCGCCCTCTCCTTCATATTTTGTAACCCAATGCCTTTCTCTGGCAGAACCTTTGCATTCCCGCCGTTATCCTGAATCATAAGCTGATAAAATTCCGGATGTTCCCGCAGGCGTATCTGGACAAAATCTCCATCACTGTGCTTTAAAATATTGGAAACCGCTTCTTTTGCCACTGCCGCCAGACAATATTTCACCTGCCTTGGAATGTCATCCGTCATATCATAGATAAACTTCACCTCAAACTCACGGCTTATAGGCTCTGTCATTTCCTCTATCGCCCGTTTTAAATCAATCGAATCGTTATGCAGATTATGCACGCTTTGCCGGATGCTGTTCATTGCTAAATCCAACGTGTCTTTCATTTGGCAAAGCTGATCATGCAGCGCCCCTTCTTTTTCCCGCGTCAAAAGCGCGCCCGTCATCAACAGCAGCCTTGAAAGCATATGCCCGACATTGTCATGGATTTCCCTTGCAATCCGGTTCCGCTCTTTTAACACGGCAAGGTAAATTTCATAGTCCTGCTTTTCTATCAGATTTTTGTTTTTCTCCATTAAAAGGAGGTTCCGTTCCGTCCCATTGTCCCAAGTTTGTATCAGTTCCTCCCGCAATAACCGCTTTTTTTGCGTTTTCTCTGCAAGAATGCCAGACAACGCCAAAGTTATCAAAAAAAGAGCCGTCTTTTGCGGCGTGTCCGGCAGATGCCAAATGCCAAAAATGAAAAAGGGCGCTGCCGCGGCATAAATTTTCTTTTGAATCATGTCATACAAAAGCGCTGGAAAAAAACACAGCATAAGCGGCTGAAACACGGCTGCAAAAAAAGCCGCCGTCATCAACAGCAAAATCCATTTTTTCCCTTCTATATAAAATCCAAACGAAGTAAAGAGAACCGCTAAAAGCAGGGAAACCACCAACTCCTCCACATTGGCTTTTGTAAACGCCAAAATACAGCCAAGGCTGATTAGAAGCAGTTTATCTATACATTCTTCCATAATCCTTTATTCTCCTTTTCTTTATTATACCAAAAAAATGACATTTGTCACGTTTTGGAATGATTCTGCGCACTGTTCAATCCATTCATGGAACGTTATACTTTTTTTAACGAATCTGAATTGACACAAGAAAGGAAGGAATTATGCGTAAATCTGTCATTAAAATTGAAAACCTTGTCAAACGTTACAAAGACCTGATTGCCATTGACCACTTTAGCATTGACATTAAAGAAGGAGAAATTTTCGGCCTGTTAGGCCCGAATGGTTCCGGCAAAACCACAACCATTAATTGTATCCTGTCATTGCTTTCCTTTGACAAAGGGACGATTGAAGTGTTCGGGAAAACTATGCGTCCCGACAGCTATGATTTAAAACGCCAGATTGGAATTGTTATGCAGAATGTCGCTGTATTTGACACACTGACCGTCTATGAAAATATAGACTATTTCTGCGGACTTTATGTGAAAGAGAAGCAGAAGCGGCGGCAATATGTCGAAGATGCGATTGCATTTGTCGAATTAGGGCAGTTCCGTAAATTTTATCCAAAAAAACTCTCAGGCGGGCTTTTACGCCGTTTAAATATTGCCTGTGGCATCGCGCATAAGCCAAAACTTGTCATTCTCGACGAACCGACAGTTGCCGTAGACCCGCAGAGCCGCAATAAAATCTTAGAAGGAATTGTGGAATTAAACCGTCAGGGCGCGACGATTATTTATACCTCGCACTATATGGAGGAAGTGGAACAAATCTGCAGCCAGATCGCCATTATGGACTGCGGCAAAAATATCGCCTGCGGGACAACGGACGAATTGAAGCAGATGATTAAAAAAAGCGAAAAAATAAAAATCGAAACTGACGGAATCACAGAGAAAGACATAGAACAGCTTTTATCACTGCCGCACGTCTATGATGCAAGCTATTCCAACCGGCATTTGAATATACAGTGTTCCGGCGGCAGGCACAACCTTGTGCATGTCTTAGAATATTTAACACAGCAGGAAATTGCATTTGACCGTGTTTACTCCGAACTTCCCACTTTAAATGACGTATTTTTGGAACTGACCGGAAAAGAACTGCGGGATCAGGCATAGAAAGGGGCTGCTTATGTTTTTACATGAATTTATCTATGAAATGAAATGCGTTTTACGGCAAAAAGATGAATTGTTCTGGGTCTTAATCTTTCCAATAATTCTGGGAAGCATGTTCTTTTTTGCCTTCGGAAAGATCAATGAAAATACGGAAAACTTCCATACCATTCCTGTTGCCGTTTGTGTGGAAGAAGGCGCTGACAGCCATCCTTTAAAAGACATACTGGAACTGTTAAGCAAAGAAGGCGATACGCCCCTTTTAGAACTTGTGTACACGGACTGGGAAGATGCGGCGCGACAGTTGGGCGAAAATACTGTACGCGGCATTTTTAAACTGGATCAAAACGTAAGCTTAAGCTGCGCGCCACTGGAACAATCAGGCCAAAACAGCTCCCTCTCTATTGAACAAAGCATTTTAGAAAGCATTTTGCGGGAATACCAGACAAACAGCAGCGCAATTTCCGACATTGCCAAGACGCATCCCGAACGCCTGAAAAACGTCCTCTCCCTTTTGGAAGAAGATGCGGAATATGGGACAAAACTGGAGCTTTCCTCCGGAAATATGGATAGTTTAATCCAATACTATTTCAATTTAATTGCCATGGCATGTCTATTCACTTCTTTTGCCGGATCGCAGATTGCCATTAAAAGCCAAGCGAACCTTTCCCCGCTTGGGGCAAAAAAATGTATCTCCCCAAACGGCAAGTTTATTTCTGTCACTGCGCAGCTCCTCTCTTGCCTTATTACGCAGTTTTTCTGCGTTGCCGTCAACATACTGTACTTATTTTTCGTATTAAAAATAGAGTTTGGCGCATCACTCCCATGGATTTTATTAACTTCTTTTATTGGATGCATAATGGGAATTGGATTTGGATTTTTCATTGGAAGCATAGGAAAGGTCAGCGAAGCTTCTAAAACGGGGATTATGATTTCTTCCTCTCTGCTCTGCTGTTTTTTAAGCGGGCTTATGATTGGCAATATGCGTCCGTTGATTGAATCAGCCTGTCCGGTTATCAATGACGTTAATCCCGCTGTTCTAATTTCTGACAGCTTTTTGACATTAAATATTTACGGGGCGTCCCCAAGATATGCCGCAAATCTCGCAGGGCTTTTGATTTATACACTGATTTTTGTAACTGCCGGATGCCTGATGGTAAGGAGGAAAACATATGCAAGTCTTTAAAGCGTTTCTAAAAACAGAGAAAAAATTTTTGCCTTCCACAATCCTTTATTTTGCGATCTTTTCTGCCATCGCATTTATAGCAGCCTATTTTGATTCCAAACCGGAAAATTCCAGTTTTCAGACAACTGCGCTGGAGATCGGAGTGATTGACGAAGACGGATCTGACGTTTCCACTGCGCTAAAAGAGTATTTGTCTACGATGCACACCTTAACGCCGCTTAAAAATGAAAAAGAAGTTTTGTTAGACCGCTTGTTCTACCGGAGTTCCGATTATGTCTTATCCCTGCCCAAAGGGTTTGAAGAAAATTTTGAATATGAAACCGTCCAAATCCCCGGAATCTATACGAGCGCCTTTATTGACCGGCAAATTAATTCCTACTTAAAAACTTTAAAGTGTTACCTTTCCGGCGGATTTTCACTTGATGAAGCGATTCAAAAAACCAGCGCTTCCCTCGCCGCCGCGGCAAATCAGGTAGAGATCTTAAAAACCCAGACGGAAACTAAAACCTCGTCTAACCTGAATATGCTTTTCTATTACTATCAATTTTTGCCTTATGTCTTGCTTAGCATGATTTTAACTGGGCTTACGCCAATCTTAACGACTTTTTGGGAAAAAAATTTAGCGAAACGCATTTCCTGCTCCTCAACAAGCCTGTTTAGCCGAAACTTACAGCTTTCGCTTGGCAGCATTGTGTTCTGCCTGTTCGTCTGGCTGCTATTTCTCCTTGCTTCCGGCATTTTTTATGGAGACAGTATCCTGACAAAACAAGGAATACTCTGCGTCGGAAACAGTTTTCTGCTCTTGCCGCTTGGCGTTTCAATTTCTTTAATTTTAAGCAGTTTTTCGCCATCTCCAAATGCCGTCAGCATGGCTACGAATGTCATCTGCCTTAGCATGAGTTTTCTCTGCGGCGTTTTTATCCCGCAACAGCTATTAGGCAAAGAAGTGCTTGCATTTTCAAAATTTCTTCCGGTATACTGGCAGATTAACAATAACGATTTAATTTCATCTTCTGTCAATGGAATGTTAGATATGGCAAAATACTGGAAAAACATCGGGATTCAGGCTCTTTATATTGGCGCCCTATTTTCCATCGCGCTTGTCCTTTCTAAAATTAAAAACGCAAAACAAAAAGAAGTGTAGGGAAACTTTTTCGGATCAAATGTATTTTTTCTGCGGAATTATCAATACTCATATTAGAACTGATAAGACTGCAGAAAGGAAGATCCGAATTATGGAAATGACATTAAGATGGTACGGTTCAAAATTTGACACTGTAACCTTAAAACAAATCCGGCAGATTCCGGGCGTTACCGGAGTCATTACTACCTTATATGGTAAGGCGGCGGGTGAAGTCTGGAGCCGGGAAGAAATCCACGCCTTAAAAGAAGAAACACAGGCGGCCGGGCTTCATATTTCCGGCATTGAAAGCGTCAATGTCCATGAAGCTATCAAAACCGGCTCGCCTGATTGTAACGAATACATTGCAAATTATATAGAGACTTTGGAGAATCTGGGAAAAGAAGACATTCACTTAGTTTGTTATAATTTTATGCCTGTGTTTGACTGGACGCGTACAGAACTTGCAAGAGTCCGTCCCGACGGTTCGACTGTGCTTGCCTATACGCAAAAAGCCGTTGACGACCTAAATCCTGAAAAAATGTTTGAATCCATTTCAAACGATATGAACGGCAGCATTATGCCCGGCTGGGAACCGGAACGGCTTGCCCATGTCAAAGAACTGTTTGGATTGTACAAGAAAATTGATGAAGATAAACTATTTGAAAACCTGACGCATTTTCTAAAACAAATCATGCCTGTATGTGAAAAATATCAGATCAATATGGCAATCCACCCAGACGATCCGGCATGGAGCGTTTTCGGGCTTCCAAGAATCATTAACAACAAAAAAAATATTTTACGACTGATGCATGCGGTCGATTCCCCGCATAACGGCGTTGCCTTTTGTACCGGATCGTTTGGGACAAACCTAGGAAATGACCTTACGGATATGATCCACGCATTAAAAGGCAGAATCCATTTTGCCCATATACGAAATTTGAAATTCCTCTCGCCTGATAATTTCGAAGAAGCCGCGCATCTGTCCTCAGACGGAAATTTCGATATGTATGAAATTCTAAAAGCGCTTTTTGAAACAGGATTTGACGGCCCAATCCGCCCAGATCATGGCCGTATGATTTGGGACGAAAAAGCCATGCCGGGCTACGGGCTTTATGACAGGGCTTTAGGCGCCGCTTATCTAAACGGACTGTGGGAAGCTATTCAAAAAAACGCAAAAAAAGGAGAACGACATGAAGTTAAATGACAACGGATTGAAAAACCGGTCTGAATGGGAAAATGCTGGTTATCATCTGCCCGAATTTGACCGAGAACAAGTAAGGAAACGGACAATACGCCAGCCATTTTGGATTCATTTTGGCGCAGGGAATCTTTTCCGCGCCTATCAGGCAAATATCGCCCAAAATCTGCTAAACCAAGGCCTCCTTGACAGAGGGCTGATTGTAGCGGAAGGCTATGATTACGAAATTATCGAAAAGATGAACCATCCACATGATGATTTATCTATCCTCGCCACCCTAAAAGCAAACGGAAGCATCGAAAAAACAGTCGTGGGCAGCATCATGGAATCGCTGACTCTTGATTCCGACAATGAAAAAGACTTTACGCGGTTAAAGGAAATTTTTTGTAAAGACAGCCTTCAAATGGCCTCTTTTACAATTACGGAAAAAGGCTACAGCCTCATAGACGGTAAAGGAACCACCCTCTCTGATGTGGAACGCGATTTTAAGAATGGACCGGATAAACCGGAAAGTTACATGGGAAAAGTGGCTTCGCTCTTATATACGCGGTTTAAAAACGACTCCCTGCCGATTGCCATGGTCAGTATGGATAATTGTTCCCATAACGGTGAAAAACTATATGCCGCAATCCATGCTTTCGCGGAAAATTGGGTGAAATGCGGCAAAGCGGATTCGGGATTTCTGGCGTATGTCAGCGACCCCAGACAAGTATCGTTCCCATGGACAATGATTGACAAAATCACGCCTCGTCCAGATGCATCCGTGGAGGAAATTTTAAAATCAGACGGCGTTGAAGAATTAGAACCCGTCATCACTGCCAAAAAAAGTTATGCCGCCCCTTTTGTCAACGCAGAGGAATGTGAATATTTAATTATTGAAGACGCCTTTCCAAACCAAAAGCCTCCGCTTGAATCCGCAGGCCCTATCTTTACGACGCGGGAAACCGTTGAAAAAGTGGAAAAAATGAAAGTCTGCACCTGCTTAAACCCACTGCATACAACGCTCGCGATTTTCGGATGCCTGTTAGGCTATCAATTAATTTCAGAAGAAATGAAAAACGAACCTTTACGGAAACTGGTGGAAAAAATCGGATATAAAGAAGGGCTTCCCGTCGTTGTGAACCCCAAAATATTAGATCCCAAAGAATTTATCGACGCCGTACTTCAAATCCGATTCCCAAACCCGTTTATGCCTGACACTCCTCAGCGGATTGCAACAGACACTTCACAGAAACTGTCGGTACGGTTTGGTGAAACGATAAAAGCGTATCTGGCAAACGGGACATGCAATGATGGCAATTTGACAGGCATCTCTCTTGTGTTTGCCGGCTGGCTCCGCTATCTGATGGGGATTGACGACAACGGAACCGCATTTGAATTAAGCCCTGATCCCCTGCTCAACTCTGTGCGTCCCTATGTGATGGATATAAAACTTGGGCAAGACTTTGATACAAATTCCTTAAAGCCGCTTTTAAGCAACGCTTCCATTTTTGGCGTTGACCTATGCCAAGCAGGTCTGGCAGATTCTGTTTGCGGCTACTTTAAAGAACTATGCGAAGGCAAAGGGGCAGTGCAAAAAACACTTGCAAAATACGCCTAAATAGGCAACGGCTAGGCGCTTCCGCAAAATTGGCTTATATACATTTATGGATCTTAATTAACCATAATTCTATATCCTGTATATTGCCGCTATCTTGCAGAAGCGCCTTTGTTTTATGCAAAACGTAAAGCGGACGCTGTGATCCCCTTACATATCATAATAAAGATTCCTGTTATTCACACCACTCCAACAATCGAGAAATTTACCTTATCCATACCGCTCCAACAGCCGGAAATTTACCTTATCAGCACCGCCGCTATCCCACAGCCTATATTACTTACTCTTTCCAAGCCGGTACGTTTCTTCCAAAACGCTTACCTGTTTTTCAAATGAATTATCTTCTTCCCTAAGATACGTGATATAACTATGCGCTTCAAGCTCCGTGTCCTGTTCCTGAATCATACAAACCGCAATGTTTGAACAATGGTCGGCAACCCTTTCATAATTCGTCGCAACTTCCGCTAAAATCAAGCCTAAATCAATCGTGCATTTCCCTTTTCTCAGACGTTTCATATGGCGTTTTTTAATGTCTTTATTTAACTGGTCAATGACTTCTTCAAGCGGTTCCACGGTAAGCGCCTGCCGTTCATCTCCATTGATAAACGCCTGCATGGTACGGTCTAAAATATCTTGGACCGCCCTTGTATACACCGCCATTTCTTCCTCCGCTTTTTTCGAAAAGGAAAGCTCCCGCTTATTCATTACGCCTGCCGATTCCACCACGTTCACCGCATGGTCGGAAATACGCTCAATGTCTGTAATGCAGTGCAAAAGCATTGAAACGTTCTGGCTGTCCTGATACGCTAAATTTGTACTGCTTAATTTCGTCAGATATATGCCCAGTTTATCCTGATACACGTCAATACGGTTTTCAAGGGCGGCCACTTCATCTGCAAGATTCGCCGAATACCCCGAAAGCGACTGCATCGCCTTTAAGAAACATTCCTCCGACAGCGCCGCCATCTGGTTTGCCAAATGCCGGCATTGCTCAATCGCAAACGCAGGCGTTTGTAAAAACCTGTCGTCCAACACCTGAAATTGGAGATCTTCCATCGGCTGCTTTTCATCTTCCGAAACCGGAATCGTAAGATACGCCATTTTCTCCAGCCCATGGATAAATGGAAGGAGCAGGATAGTCGTCATCAGGTTAAACACGCTATGGACAAGCGCTATCCCCGTCCCGCCGACTGTGTGATCTGAAAATGGAAATCCAATTAAAGAATTTAACCCAAAATACAAGACCATAAATATGACGGCTCCAATTAAATTAAAGTACAAATGCACAAATGCCGTCCGTTTCGCGCTTTTGCTTGCGCCTACGGCAGAAAGCATCGCCGTCACGCAGGTTCCAATGTTCTGCCCCATAATAATCGGGATTACGGAAGCATAAGTAAATGCGCCCGTAACGGACAATGCCTGTAGTATGCCGACAGATGCCGATGATGACTGAATCACCGCCGTTAAAACAGCCCCTACTAAAACCCCTAAAACCGGATTTTGGAACATAAGAAGGATATTCGTAAATTCCGGCACGTCCGCAAGTGGTTTCACAGCTCCGCTCATGGACTCCATTCCAAACATTAAAACCGCAAACCCAAGCAAAATCTCCCCAACGTCTTTTCTCCGATTATTTTTCCCAGACATATAAAAGATAATGCCAATTAACGCCAATACAGGCGTAAAAGAGGAGGGTTTTAACAGACGGACGAAAATATTATCGCCCTCCACTCCAGTCAGGCTTAAAATCCAAGATGTGACGGTTGTCCCAACATTTGCGCCCATTATGATCCCGATTGCCTGATACAATTTCATAATGCCGGAGTTTACAAACCCGACCACCATAACCGTCGTTGCAGAAGACGACTGAATCACTGCCGTTACGCCTGCCCCAAGCAGGACGGCCTTAAGCGGGTTTGACGTAAGCCTCTCCAACAGCAGTTCCAGCCTGCCTCCGGAAAGCTTCTCCAAACCGCCGCCCATCACGCTCATGCCATACAAAAACAGCGCCAAACCGCCAATCAATGTCAGTATGCCAAAAATATCCATGTTCTGTTCTCCTCAAAGATTACTTATTTTTAAAGTATAACCAATTAAAAAACCCTTATCCAAAAGCATTATAACGGATAACTGCTAAAGCTGGAAGATGGAAATAAAAAAATCGTGAAAAACACAAAAAATTAGGAATGTTTTTTTATTTTTTGCATAAATATGTTAATGGTCTCACTTCCCATTCCGACAGATTGCCAAAACAAAAAAAGTTAGAAATGAATCAAAATAGGAGCGGCTATGTATCTTGAACGTTTAAACCAAAAGCTTTCGAACCCCAAATTTCTTTTAAAAAAAGAATGGTTAATCCAAAATGTGGAATTTAAGTTAAAAATGATTGATTTAGAGCTTTCCGAAAAATATCAACGCACCGTCATGCAGAAAGTAGAGCACCGAATCAAAAAACCGGAAAGCATCGCGCGCAAACTGGTAAAAAAAGGCTACAAAGTTTCCTTTGAAAACGCTTCTGCAAAATTAAACGATATTGTCGGCATCCGCGTCGTATGCCTGTATAGCGACGATGTGTATAAGATCGCGGAACTAATGAAAAAACAAAAAGATTTTACATTAATTAAAGAAAAGGACTATATTAAAAACCCTAAAAAAAGCGGTTATCAAAGCCTTCATTTAATCATGGACGTTCCGCTCACCTACCAGACAACAACGGAATGCCAGCGGGTTGAACTCCAAATCCGCACTGTCGCCATGGATTTTTGGGCCGGAGTGGATAACCATATCTGTTATAAGAAAAAACCGGAAGAAATGAGAAAAGCGGAAGAAGATTTAAAAAACTATTCCGCGGTCATCAGTAAGATTGACGAACAGATGTTAGAATTGCGAAAAAAGGTGGAAAAGATGTAATCCGCCGTCTTTTCCACCCTCTTTCCTTTACTTATAGATCACTTTACAAAATTTCTTTTTGCCGCGTTTTAATATGAAATCGTTCTCCATAATATCCTGTGGCGTATACGATGTATGAATATCCGTTACTTTTTCACCATTGACCATAACGCCGCCCTGTTCTACATTCCGCCGCGCTTCCGCTCTGGAAGCGGCTAAGGACGAACTTACGAGCAGCCCTAAAATATCAATGCCGCCATTACGCAAATCAGCATCAGAAATTTCCACTGTCGGCATATCCGCCGCGTTTTTCCCAGCAAATAAAGCTTTTGCGCTTTCATCGGCTTTTTTCGCTTCTTCTTCTCCATGCACGAGACTTGTCAACTCAAACGCAAGGATTTCCTTGGCGCGGTTTAACTGGCTGCCTTCCCAATGTTCCATCGCTTCAATTTCCTTAAGCGGGAGAAACGTCAGCATTTTCATACATTTAAGCACATCAGCGTCAGACACATTCCTCCAGTACTGGTAAAATTCAAAGGGAGATGTTTTAGCCGGATCAAGCCATACCGCCCCCGACTGCGTTTTGCCCATTTTTTTCCCTTCTGAATTTAACAATAAATTAATCGTCATGGCATACGCGTCTTTGCCCAGTTTCCGGCGGATTAGTTCCGTGCCGCCAAGCATATTGCTCCACTGGTCGTCGCCGCCAAACTGCATGTTGCATCCATATTTCTGGTATAAAACATAAAAGTCGTAGCTCTGCATAATCATATAGTTAAATTCCAAAAAGCTTAAGCCTTTTTCCATACGCTGTTTATAACATTCTGCAGTCAACATACGGTTTACGGAAAAATGCGTTCCAATATCCCGCAATACATCAATATAGTTTAACTCCAACAGCCAGTCCGCATTGTTTACCATCAGCGCTTTGCCTTCAGAAAAATCAATAAAGCGGCTCATCTGCTTCTTAAAGCAGTCGCAATTATGCTGGATCGTCTCCGGCGTCATCATCTGACGCAAATCACTGCGCCCTGAAGGGTCTCCGATGCGCGCTGTTCCGCCTCCAATCAGCGCGATTGGCCTGTTGCCCGCCATCTGCAGGCGTTTCATCAGGCAGAGCGCCATAAAATGGCCGACGTGAAGGCTATCCGCCGTCGGGTCAAACCCGATATAAAATACGGCTTTTCCATTATTTATCATTTCTTTGATTTCATCTTCATCCGTTACTTGGGCAATCAGCCCTCTTGCCACTAATTCTTCATATACTGTCATAATTTCCTCCCTTTTACAGCCGCTTGTATTCGCTTATTATAGGCAGTAAATGTTATTTTGTCAATTAGAGGCATATAATATAAACGTTAGATCTGTTACAAAATACATCTTAAAAGCAATATATGGATAAGACAACTTATGTCTTATTCCATATACTGCATACAGTAAATATATTATAACAACTCCTCTTACTTTCTCAACGACCTGACTTTTCGGATTGTAAGCTTATCCTCCGGCTGTATGCTTCCGCATAACAGAGACGAATCCGGCTGGAATCCTTTTATCATGTCTTTTACCTTTTTATCACTAAAGTTAGCGTAACAATATTTACATCCGGTCAGGCAGGTATGATATGTCCCCACTTCCACACTTTCCAAACATTCACACAAATCCCTTTGGCATTTATCCTTTTTGCCATTTAAGGCAGCGCCTGTCAGCCGTTCTATAAGCTCTTTGTCAATACAGCTTCCGCGCCGGATGCCAAACTCCGTTAAGTCCATGCCTTCCGAGCACGTTTCGATCTGCATATGGTTTTCCGCCGCTATTTCTGCCATCTGCCGCGCAAGTAAGAAAGAATCCCCCTCGGATATTTCTTCCAATCCAAGCTCTGCCATATTGCGTTTTATTTTTGCATACAGATCTAGAAAACTTATGACAACTCTCTGCGTATAACCTTTCAACATGGATGCAAGTTCCCCAAATGCTTTTAAATGAAATTGCATTGTATAGTTTTTGCTGAAAAAAACAGGGTCATAACGCCAGATCACCCGTTCTTTTCCAAGCGTTTCCGATAAATTCTGAAACGCCGGAACCAATACCCTCTTTTTATCAGGCAGATTCGGCTCAACCTCTCCTGAATACCCCGTTAGCGTAAACTGGAAATAATACATATACTCCCGCAGCTCATTCAGGCGCCCCATTAAATTTAATGGATTTTTTGTCCAGAATACAATACAATCCACAAGATCAGGAGAAGTCTCAATTCTGCTAATCTGATGCGGGTTCATTGGATTTCTCACATCGAAATAGCCTTCTTTTAACCTATTTAAAAACCAGCCAGAATAATAATTCGGCACGTCAGTCCTTCTGCTTACGCTTAAAACCATATCTACCCTGCCTTATCGTAAATTCTACAAAACCGGAATGCGCAAAACCGTCCTTAGCCTGTCTTGTCTGCATCTCCTTGGATCGCTTAAATAAATTTCATGATGGCGCCGCATACCCGATAAATCCTTTTGCATGCCGTTTTCATCCAGAAACGCTTCCATGGCGGACAGCGTTTCCGTTTCACTGTCATAACCGCCAGTGTGCATACACTGGACGCAGACTCCTTCCTGATAAGTATAATAGAAAGCCTTAGAAACGTCCATGTCTTTTTTCCTGCCCGCTTCCGAAAGCGCCCAGTTAAAAGTTTCCCTTGTGACAAAATCAGGAAGGCGAATCATGGAAATCCAAGAAAAAGAATCTTTATCCGCCATGTCCATCTCGCTTCTGCCTTCCTGCCACCATAGCCCTTCCAGCGGCGGAACGACATAATCAAAATAATTCTCTATATGATAACTCCCCTTTTTGCTCATCTTTATGGTAAAAGCAACCGCATATAAAAGTTGGATCGCCATCTGATACTCTCCCTCTTTTTCATTTGGGTTCCCATGCCCGCGGACAGCGATATAATTCATCGAAGGCACGTCAACTATATGCGGTTTCTTTGGCGGCAGATAGAATTGTTTCTGCTCTTTTTTAAAATCATATGCCATATTAAGATTTCTTTCCCTTCTTTTTCTTCGGTTCCGGAAGTTCCTTTACCGTTTCCACTACAAATTCCGTCAGCCACTCCCGACTGTCTGTATCCTCTATCAGAAAATATGGCTTCGCTCCCTGATATGGCGCCTTTTGGGGCAAATCTGATGACAGCCGTTTACCCGCGTCCGTCACCTTAATAAACAACTCATCTTCACATATCAAGGCAAAAATCTTTCCATCACAGTACAATCCATATTCCCCGAACATTTTCCGGTAAGTAATGCTCCCCGCATCCGATAACTGATCGGCTATATACTCTACAAATTCCGGCTTGCTTGCCATTCTCTCTCATCTCCTTTCTGCTTTTCATATTGTTCTACTGTCTTATGGAGCGCCTCTAAAAGTTCATTGCGGATTTCCTCCGGACGTATCAAAACCACTTTATCCCGAAACGACAAAAGCCATGTAATCAAATTTTCCCGATCTGTATAATCCGCTGAAAACAACAGCTTCCCATCTGGTCTCTCACGGAAACAGTCCACGCCAAAATCTTCAATCAGCCGCCACTTACAATCCGGTTCAAACAGCGCTTCCACTTCTATGCCGCCGGAAAAAATACGCTCATTCCGTAAATCCGGAAATGCCGCCTGCCGTCTGGCAAAAACGCGTTCCGTCTGCCTTAACCTGTCCATCCGGTTTAATTTAAAAAGACGAAATTCCTGCCGGATGTTGCAAAATCCCCAAACATACCAGCTTGACCAGCGAAAAACCAAATAATAAGGCTCTATCCTGCGGTTGGATTCCCCTTTTGGAGAATAATACCTAAATTCCAATTCCCGCACGCTGTCGATCGACGAACGGATTAATTCAATTTTAGGCGCAAGAGTGTCCTTATACCAAGAAGACAAATCAATCAAAACGGATTGGTTTCCTGCCATAAAATCGGAAGACCCTGCGGAAAGCTTTTCCATCAGCGTTCCATAACGGTTTGTCCCATTCACGCTGTCAAGACTTCGCAAACCCGCCAAAATATCCTGCATTTCCGCAGTCGTAAGCAATGTTTTATCCATTTTAAAGTTTTCCATAACCGAAATGCCGCCGCCTATCCCTTGTCTGGTTCGTATAGGGATGCCTGCCTTAGATAAATCTTCAATGTCCCGAAGGATTGTCCGTCTGGACACCTCAAACCGTTCCGCAAGGTATGGGGCTGTCACCGTCTCTTTTTGAAGCAATACGGACAAAATCCCTATTAATCTGTCTATTTTCACAGCCGCTCCTTTCACATATGAAACATCATAGGCGTTTGCGAAACGCCAGAACCCGCATAAATACGGGATTCTTTTTATCACAAAATAAAACAACTCCTCACTGGTTTGTGGTAAAATTGAGATGTCCAGTAACAATCAACCATCCGCCAGAAAGGAGTTGTACCTACATGATACCATACAAACAGCTTTCTTTGGCAGATTTTTTTACCGATTGCCAAAATAAATTTGATAACGATAAATATGAGTTTCTTTCCATACTCGATGAAACCATTAACCTTGATGAATTTGTTCCGGTGTCTTTCATTTCTCATTTTCATGCTGCCACCGGTAGGCCGCGCAGGCATCTTCTTTATCCAATGCTCAAGGCTCTGTTATTACAGCTTATTTTCTCGATCCCTACTACTTCCCTCCTGATCATTTTCCTCAAATTTTCTCAGGAATTACGGGATTTCTGTGGTTTTGATGTCGTCCCGGACGCATCTAAATTTACCCGTTTCAAGCAGGATTTCTTATTGGACTTACAATCCATGTTCGATCGCCTTGTTGACCTGACCGAACCGATATGCCAACAGATTGATTTGGAAAAAGCATCCATGACGCTCTTCGATACCTCCGGCATTGAAGCC